>Ga0078972_1001656_pt1 | contig 81096 bp, 72 predicted proteins | sample YelNatPaOPGAMG01_FD_67568 | JGI IMG/M metagenome (GOLD analysis project Ga0078972, IMG submission 67568) | Hot spring thermophilic microbial communities from Obsidian Pool, Yellowstone National Park, USA - OP-RAMG-01 (SPADES assembly) (version 2) | ecosystem: Environmental > Aquatic > Thermal...
AAGCCAGTGCTCGATCGACCGCGAAGGAGCGCAGCACACGCTCGCAAGTCGTCGTCGGATCCGAGCGAGTGACAACGACGCACTTCCGCGACTGCATCCGCATCCACTGCAGCCGCCTGGCAGAGGAGCTCGAAGCTATCCGCCTGGACCAGTGTCCACGACAGATCGAAAACGACCATTTGCTTCGTCCGCAATGCTCCTGCTCGCTCGAAAGCGATATCGACGAGAAACTCCGTGCCCGGTGTCTGCTGTTGAGGAAGCTGCGCGTTTCCAGAACGGCAATGGAAACTCGTATCCTGCAGCTAACAATCTTTTTACAGGCATACACCTGACGAGAGTCACGCTATTTCCCGAGCGAATCCACTACGGCGAGTCTGCTGCTGTCCTCGAGCGTGTTCGTATCGAAAAAACACGCTGGACCGTAGAGTCACCCTACACAGTGTGTGCTGCAGGGCGTCGGACGGCAGCAGCTCGTCTGAACGGTCTGAAGCGACCTGCCATGCCCCGAATCGTCGAACAGCACAGTGTAACACGGCACTCGCGAAATCCTCCTCATCCATCACACCGTCGTTCGCACACGCTCGCTGCTTATAACGGTAAGTATGAGGTGACAAGCTGCGACACCGTCTCTGGATGGAGCGCAACATAGCGACACGTCTCATAGAGGAAGAAGAAGAGGCCGATCAGCGGCGCATAGTAGGCGGCTCGCTGAAGGGATCCGGAGAAGAAGCCCCGCCAGCCATCCATCTCGACGATGCGCCGTGCGGTACCCAAAACGCCCATAAAACGCCGTGTATCTATGTACGACTGGGGGTACTGTGACGCCAGCCTCGTCACGATAACATCCGCTGGCGTCGTAAGGAAGGCGGCTGCACAACCCGCAATCGCTCCCAGTAACGCATCAAGAAAGAGCCCCTTCGCGCTCTGCGCTCCCATTGCATGATGAACCAACACCAGGATTTTCAGTTGCTCATAGAAAGCGATCTGCAAGGCACCGTAGGGAACGTCGCGCGCCAGCACAGCCATCCAGGTGACTTTCACAACCTCCCGGTTGTTTGGATCGCAAAACACTTCGCGCCATGCATCACTTAGCGTCGCGCTCAGACCGAGTTGCAAACGCTTGTTCAGAATCTCCGCCGGAACCCGCACGACGCTACCGATGGCATCCCCGAGCCCGCCGGCCAGCAGAAAGCAAAGCATTGGATAAGATCCCAGAACTGGTGTTCGCAAGAATATATCCTTGAAGGCTTCATAGACGCCTAGGTAGATCGCTGCGTTCGGTGCCTCCTTCCAGACATTGGACACAACGCCTCGGTACAGCTGATTCGGCGGGAGCGGGCACGAGGCTCCGCGCATCTGCAGCCGCGTCTTGATCGTGTCAATAGGATGTACAATGAATGTACTGATTGCTGAAGCCACAAAGGCACTCAATGCTGACAGGGAATACGGAAGCGCATCCGTATCTATAGGCGGCTTTCGTGAATACTTGCGACGTAGTCGATTGCGCTCAATGAGCGCTTTCTGTATCTCGAGGTATTTCTCGTACTGCTTCTTCTGACGACGGCGGGCATACGGATTTATAGGTGTCGGAGCCAAAGTAACTGCTTGCGCTTGCGTCCCTGCTTTTCCTGAAGAAGCGCTCTTGCCAAGGCTACCCGCAACGAAACCAACCAAGGCCAGCACGAGCGCTTGGAGAAACCTCCGGCGACTTGTCGGTGCGTCTCCGGTCGCCTGAGACTGTCTCGATACCACTAACCTCGCGCGTTCTCGCCACCAGGGTTCATCGGAAGGAGTAGATCCTTCGTTGGCGTCCGAGGCAATTGCGACAACCCCAGGCACCCGCACTGGGGTCAGTGCTCGACGCCGAACGCGATGCAGTCGCTCGCGATGCGGTACGCGCACCTCGGGTGTTGTAAAGGCCTTGTTTCGGTACGTTGGTGCTGGACGCTCGTAAATGCATTCTACCGGAGTCAAAAATATCAACATTACTCCAAATCATGTTCTGTTGGTGCTGAGGTTCCGTTGCATCACGCTGAGGTACCACACCCGCTTACGCCAGACATACCCGATAGGTGTTCAGCTCGGGTACGCGAATGGTGCGCAGCGTGTGCCCGTTGCGCGGGTGATGCGGGCGGAGGCCGGAGCGCCACGATTCGCGGCGCCACAATGTGTGGCTTAGCGCGCGCGCACCGTTACCCCCGAAAGGCTCGGTAGGGAAGCGGAGCTCATGTTTTGCTGGGCGAAATAGAGACCAAGGCCGATGCGACAGCCTACTGAGATGCATACGTGTACGCTCTGCATAGAAATTGCAGGGAGTATGCGGCGATGAGTTTCGTGTTCAGGTATTCACCGAAAATTCATCGGACGATGAGGCAATCGCGCCAGTCTGTCGTGGGATACAAGCCGCAACAGCTCTGTGCGGGCACCGTTACCTTCACGAGCAGACGGATCCTATCCTAAGCAGTGCATCTGCTTGTATGATCGAGTATTTTCGGTAGTGCAGCATAGACCCTGGTGGCGATGTTTCTTTCACGTGCAGTGTCCACGGTTATCAAAAGCGTAGTCATGCGGGCGATGGTCGACCAGCTGCGCACAGGGGGCACTTTCCGTTACGGGGCTCACAGTCGCCCGGACGCAGCTCGTTTTGGAGAAAGCGGCGGAAGCGCGCAGCGTGCTGGTCAGCTTGCACGCCGTGAGTGCGCCAAGCCGTTGCAGGCACTTCACTGCAGACCGTGGACGAACACCTTTTCGTACAGAATCAGCGCCCATTTAGAGATCCACTCGCGCACACTGATGGTTTTTATGGACAGGATCATCGATGTGATGTGGTGAGGAGATCACCTCGGGTGCGTCCCGATGGAGATCAACGCACATTTTCAGCGAACCTCTGTCGACATGGAGCGTTGATTAGCCGCCTCGAACGCATGCTAGTACCGTTGAGCTGATCGCTATGCAGCATGAATGCATCGAATGTGCAACCAGCAGATCAGGGAATATGTCGGGACAAGATACCGGATAAAGGAACCCTCGCCATCTATTCCAGAACGCGTTCGTCTAACCCAAATCCCCTGCCACAACACGCTCACAGATGCACAGATGCCGCCTGCGGACACCTCGCCCCATGTGTGCTTATTGACACTGGGTACCTCCTGAGACGAGCGCCTCCATTACGGTATGGCGTGCAGGCCCCATGCAGTAACGCTGTGCGCGCCACGTGGAAACGAAACGATGCCCGGCCATATGCTTGCGAACGTCGTTGCTGCGCGCTGCGTTTGCCACTGGATCGCGTTCCACACCGGTGCTGTAGGGCGTTATCGCGGGAACGCCCCGCAGACACTCGGCACCCAATGGAACGCACGAAACAACCAGTGCATCGGGCAGGACGTATTGCTCATCGATCATGGAGGTCGGCTGCGGCATCATAGGTGCTTTCCCAGTATGCATCGCGCAGTCTGGAGTCGATCATCAGCCATCAACACGCGATGCAACCGCAGCATTCCCTCTATGCGTGCGCAATCGATCGCGTGTAGGACACGTGTCCGCGTTGGCGCGAACGCACGCAGCGATTCGCCCAGTGGAGCGACAGCGACGGTGGAGGTTCCGAATCCGAGCACGGCGCGCAACTGCGCTGGAATCTGAGGCCCTTCCGCTGCCAACGCTGTTTGTATCCTCTGGGTAGCGTGTGGGCGTCACGCTTAAACCAAGCGGACGTACTCGAGATATCGTGATCCTCATGGAGGACGTCGCTCGGAGGCTCACATTTTCGAAAGAACGCGGGCGCTGTCGTCAGGTAGATGGCACGTCCAGAACGCCGGGCTTGTTCGACAGCCGGGCAGGTGAAGCGAGCAGCCCGAAAGAGGCGGAGGGGTCGCGTTCCGACGAACAGGTCGTTGTGCCGGGGAGCTTTGCGTTGAGACAAAGTCGGTCTGTCGCAACACCAGCTGCTGCTGCTGCTGCTGCTGCTGCTGCTTCGAAACAAGCATATGGGACTCCGTGGCTTGCGCGAGGAGGCGGAGCCCGGACCCGCGCCGCCTCGTCTACCAGTCGAGACGTGCTGTGCTTATCGACCGAAGGAAACACCAAAGCTGCTGCGGACATGTCTCGAGTGTCAGCTACGGATCCGGAAGCATGGACCCCGCCATTGGAGCGCATGCTCGAAGGCATCCAAAGCGGTCTTCATATGAGCCTCGTCGATGAGACGCCGTCGTATTTTGAATGGAAGCAGCCTTGTGATCCGTCTGAAGCAGGCATCGGATTCCAGAATGGCCGCAACGGAAGCCGAGCGAATTCGTCTTCCAGGTCCGAGTCGAGTTTCGTAAACCGAGCGCAGTCCGATGACCTATCGCCGGTGACGAGTCGGATACGGCAGCCGCAGGTTCGGCTCCCACGCGATTCGGTGCCTCGGACTCGCAACGGAACATCGTCGGGTGCTTTGATACAGTCACAGTCGTTGGGAGACGACCAACATCGGAGACGAGGAACAAGATTCTCGAACATCGCCCTAGATACGAAAATCGCCACTCGATGCGCCAGCCCGTCTCGTGTCGACACCGCACACCCTAAATCACAAGCAGCCTGTCGCAGTACGGAGGCTAGCGAGGAGTTGCAGCGCTTGCGAGCGGAAATCACTCGATTACGTTCTGAATCGGACGCTTGGCGACGCGCTTGTGTCGCCAATGCTCAGGCGAACACGCGCCTACGCCAGCGCCTGCGACACTTTCGAGAGCAGCTTGATGCCGTACTGCGTGAGCTGCGCAGTCACGAGCAGGCACCACCGCAGCATGCCATCTCCTCGTGTGATGATGAATGAAATCAATCACTGGCGAGTACGCGGCACACTCGGGGCCGGCGTCCTTGACGATGCTCCGATTGGATGGCACTCCAAATGAAACGCAGACGGCTGTGCAGCCGCTACTAATGTCAACGAGGCCTGCTCGGTTTACCAGAAGCGCACGCGAAGATCACGGCCCGTGCTTTTCTGCGCCCAGCGCATCTGGCGTGAAACCCGTCCATCCTGAAATGAGGAGGACCAGAGCATGCGCCATTTCCTGGGCAGTAGCGGCTGGAACTTGTTGTCGTCTCAGTGACGTGGACGCGATACACTGTCGATCGGGACCAGGTGAGTATCCTCGGTTCTCCCGCGCCTGTGTTTGGCCTTCAATGACGACGTCATCATCGATAAGCAGAACGTTATCGATCGGGCAACTGGATACGTCCAGTGACTTGATGGCGGACGCGGATCTCTCTTGCCCGGAACGCGCCCGGCACATTGACCCGTGTTGCACACCTAAACAACCCTCGATTTGAAGACTCACCGCCATGCTCGTTCACAGCTAAGCACCAAATGATTTCATAGCCAGTGGTCGAGCGCATGTCATCCGAATTGCCTGCCTTGTTGTCCGTGGATGCACTCTGTCGATCGTGTCACGAACGATGATGATCGATGAACAAATCCGAATACCACGGGTCTACCCAATCTCGACACGAGCCTCTGGCAACAATTCCACTGGCCTCTGGGTTGCAACCGATCTCTCGCCGGAGCCGGAAAATTACCACATGCGACTGTCAACTGGTGCATGGTGTCAGTACAACGCCACCGCCGCAGCCTGGTATGTGCTCGGAGCAACAGGCACCTATTCCGTTCCTGGAATATGCGGCGTGCAGGCTCAAAGTGTCTCGTGACAGCAGCAACGTTTCGTAGGGGTTTGTTTTCTGTCGCCAATTTCCTCACTATTGATAGAATGCGAAGACGCAGGCTCGCCTTTTTGCAGTCCATGGAAACGCAAAGATATTCTTGTAGAATGGACGTGAGAAAAGCCTAAAATCTGCATGGACCCCGTCAGTAATCATTTACGTGAAGAATCAGTACATCCAGTTCGAGTATTTCGAATACGGAAATGCTGCAAGTCAGCAGAAAAGGGATTTTGGCTCCTTGTACGAAGACTTTCGGTTTCGATCGAGCCCAGATGTTGAAGCACTGCCAGGCATCCGAACCTGATCCAGCGATGCAAGACATGCTTGAGCAATCCCTTGGAATGATGCGTTTTTCTGTCTGTCCGGCAGTTACGAGCTTCAAGATATCTAGATGCGCCGCAACCTGCATCCCAAAGTATGGTTTCAAAAGACGAGCACGCCATCGGTCTGATGCAGTGCTTCTCCCGATGGACATGAATCTATTAGCGCGCTGTGTGTGCGTCGGAGCGCCTTGTCCGAACCTTAGAATTCGAGTACGCTTCAGGCACTGCTTCGATACATCCACATAGTTTTGATCATTAACTCAATCTAGAACAGCACATGGCTGGCATGAACGCAATACACGTCAGTGAAGCGAACAGCGGTTTCCGAATATGGAGAGTAAATACACATACCCACGCGTAGACGCCTTCCCGCCATTGTCGACTGGCCGACTGCCGTTGGCTTCAGTTTCTCATTGTACAGTTCGATCCTGGGAGGTTGTCCCATAAAGTCGGATCGTGTCAGCTACCTGGGTCTCGTCCTCGGCACCGCACGTCGCCCGATAGAGGCGGAGGCATATAAGTCTCGGTTCACGAACTCCATGCGATTTTTGCCGATGATTGAACGCTCCAATGCAAGGATTGCTCGAACTCGTTCCCTCTGTGTCTCGACAGTCCCGTTGGCGTCCCGTCAGGCAGACTCCTCCGCCATCTTCCGTGCTCTTCCTCTTCGCTCCTTGTTCGGAGAGAAGAGGATATGTTCGTTTCTTTGTAGATCCTGGAGACACCAGGCTTCCACGATCCCCGACGTGCATCACCAAAAGTTTCCCTTGGATCTTTTTGTCTTCGAATGGACGCACTTTGTTATGACCATCGACGAGGACCTGCCCCTAGCGAGAAGGGCTTGCGGAACAAACACGACCTGTGCCCCGTTGTGTCCCTGTGTTCTGGAAGCATCCGCGATTCGCCCAGTGGAGCGATCATTACGGTTCAAGATAGAAAACATGCGTTCGATGGAGTTGAACCACCGCGGGTACCGAGCAATGAAAAGCGGCTCTACATTCCGACAGAATCGGCAAAAGCTCGAACGCAACGGGACCGGTCAAATGCCATGTTGCTTCATGGAAGCATGGCGCGAGACGTCAGGAAAAAAGCCTTCAATGATTTGATAAAGTGGTCGAAGCTGTTGTACGAGCCATGTCTGCGAGCGAATCCGAGGTCGCATAATGAATCCGCTCCACCTAGAACAGATGATGCCACCCTTCTCCTCGCGTCCGATCGTAAATACAACGGGCACCATACTCCGCGAATTCCCATATACACTCCGACTGGCTCGTCCCAAGTCAGTCTCATCGATTGAGAAAACAACCCGACGTCCCTGTACTTCATGCCGATCGCGATGTTCCAGAAACGTTGTCGTAGCGATTTCGGTGAAAGATGACCGTAATTGTACGAGCATTGTATTGTGCCAGCATCCTAGAGTTTTCAGGACAATATTCAAACGTTGTTGAGAAACACAGCCGCCCGTGGTGACTGCGATCGTCGCTTTCGCTTACCACATGGTGTTTATCCTGTCCTACCATTGACCGCAAGGACTCTTCGAGAATATCGGTGTTTCGCGCGGAGCGCATCTACTTGTTTCATCCAGTGTTTCCCAATCATCTGGGTATTGTGATATGACTGACCTGAAGAGGAATGTAGTCCTCCTTGCAATGTTCAGTTAAGAATATAGAAACTACAGGCAATTCTTCTAAGACCTGCATGATACATGGCATGGTAATTTCCGTGGCTCGCTACACACCACAGCAGTCGTTCCATAAAACAGAGTAGAAAGATCATATGAAGCAGTGCTTCGTGGCGTCCAGCGAAATCGTGACGCCTTTACCGGACGTGCGGAAATGGCACCGTCTGCCGTTGCTAGACGTTCCCTTCAATTGGTAACTCTCCTAGGTGTGCGAAATCATATACTTTTTCGCGGTTACAGCTCATGCGTCTGAAGTGCGTTCATTTGAAGAAACAAAAATCCAACGGGAAGCAATGGACAGGCAAGTGGAGGATCCTGGAAGGCCGCCATCTCCGCCTGCAGGAAAAAAACGAATAAATCCTCTTCTTGTCAACAAGCCATCGAAGAAGCACAAGTGACCAAAAATAAGAAGAAGAAGGGAAATAAAGAGGTGTTCACCCGATGGCACGATGACGAGACTGCCGTGGCACTGAGGGCACGAGTTCGAGGACTCCTTGCACTGGTGAACACAATCAGAAGCAAGCAACACACTGTGTTTGTGAATCGAAACTTACACGCTGCTATACATATCAGGAGGTGTGCGTTACTGAAGCAGAGACCTGTGCAGCTGCGGTATACCAGCCTTGAGGGGCACCCCCTCTCAGACCCGACGTGTACAAGGAGAGGCTGACACCAATAGCAGAGGGCATGTCGAAAAAGGCAAGGAGGCGTCTGCCCGTCGGTATTCATGTACCTCACATGATTACGGAACGCGCTCATTCATTTGAACAACGATCACAAGCCCACAGTCGACCAGTCATTGACGACATATCGCAAGTAGCCATCCAGTTTATGGTCGATCGATGACTGCACGTTACCGCAATGCCATACGAATGTCGGGTGTTCGGTGGATTCATCGCGATGAGGCCGTCGACGCCGACATCGACGACGGCGACATCGACGCCGACGCCGGTGTCCCAATCTATGGATGGGCGGCGCTTTCTCCCGCTGGAGGTCTATTGGTAACGGGTGGTTGTGTGTAACAGGTGCATCCAAGCTGCTGTGTGTTCCTATTCGCTTCTTGAGTAATCAGCTTGGGTTTTGGATATAGAGGGTCATCCTGTTGGAAGGCGACCAGCAGTTGGCCGTTCGGGACACACGCTCCATAGGTGGTGCATAGACGCAGCGACGCGGCCTGGTGACGGCTTGCTCGAGCTGCGGCCGCAGATCGGGGCCGAGCTGTGAACGATCTCGGGCCTACGCCGTTTTTTCCTGCGGTTCATTGACAAGTACATAGAGTTGAAGGTACTGACGAAGCTGAAAGCGAGGCATTCTTGGACGAGTTGGCTCTGGTCACCCGCGCAGCCTGCTACCTGTGTTCGGTTCGAAACTGCTGCAAGGGCGATCGCACACCACCATAGCTGCTGACACGAGCACGAGCGCTACGGAGAGTTTTTACTGCACGCTGCGTGTAAACTGCGGTCTGTACGAACGAGAAGTGTACCGGAATGACCGAGCTTGAACAAGCCACTGAGTTTTCGGATGGGGTTCCGATGAGTCCGCCAAGCAGTGGATGCCCGGGTGTCGAGCTGGAGTCCCTGGTGCACGCACCGCCGGACGAGGCCTGCACCCAGACAAGTGGCCTAACCCGAAAAGCAGCCACCCGAGTGAGCGTATCCGCTAGGAGAACGCTACCTTCGGTTGCTCGTGCACCATGGAGCACTATCAACTGTCAGCAGCATGACGCTAGGGACACTTTGGAGCCAACAACTGAAACAATTGCAGAACGTATCAGCATCGAAAAGAAGCGTGGTGCTCGCCAAGTTCAAGTGCCGGTTGAATGTGTAACGGTGGATGCTTGCGCAGACACAGATGCGAACCGAATCGTATCGGATGCCGTGCGAGGCAATCCACAGCGACCTCTATCAACATTTGCACGGGAGAGTGCGCTTGAAAGGGTGCTGGAACCTGTAGAGGCTGCACAAGCTCCAACTGGAGACGAAGCAGGGGAGGTTGTTGTTCGAGACGGTTCTCCGGACGTTGAGAAGGACCAGCAAGAAACGGAAGCAGTTCGATCCGACGAGGGCGTCCAGTATGCGGATACGCCCCTCGCGGTAAATACCCCAGAGCTCACCGAATTGTCGAACGCTTCTGTGGGCAACGTAGAGAACAATCGATTACGAGGCGCAAGCGAAATACAAGGCAGCTCGAAAACTGCAGCTCATGAACGCAAAGCACCGATGCTGGAGTCTGACGTCACCGATCCAGCAGGAAACACGGCAAACGAGTATTCGCAGCTATCGCCGAGCCATGCAGTGCCTCCAGCGTGTGCACTAGGGCGCACTGCAGGCACTGGTGCCGCTGGAATCCCTGAAATGTCGAGCGCTTCGGCATTGACGCCTGCACAAACGGGAGAATCTGCGGCTACCGGGGCAAGCGCAGCCTGCGAGCTACCGTCCACACCTCCAGCCGCGGATTCGGAACCATCCTCCAATACATGTGGTGCTCCGGGGAGCACCGAATCCGCACATACGGAAACGAACAGCACTACTGTAACGAACATGAACGCTGCCCCAGAGCAGTCTGCATGGCGCCCCGCGCTCGACACGACGCCGTCATCGCTCGTCCAGCAGAATGTGCGCTTTGTAGAGAAACCCGGTTCGAATGGTGATCTCGCGGATCCCGTCATTCTCGTAGTGTCCATTCCCCAGAATCAAGAAACCATCAAGTATCGGGCGAAGGATCGGGTCGCTATTTGGAACCGCGAAGAGTTGCGCAAAATCAGCGGCAACGCTGCACCCTTGGCGAAAAACCTGCGCAAATACTTAGCAAAGTACACCAATTGTGAAGTATACTGTGGCCAAGATCTCGATGAACAGGGCCGTCTACGCTCTTTTGATGCGCGCAGTGGGAGCGGAGGCCTCGGCGAGCACGTACCCATATGGAATCGAGTGAAGAAGCTGAAAATTTCGGGAAATGCGTCGCCGTTGGCCAAAAATCTGAAAGCCTATCTCCTGAGGCATCCGGATTGCGAAGTCTACACTGGCCAGGATCTGAATCTGGGGCATGGAACCGGGTCCACTGCAGTCCCGAATCGTGCTGCGCTTGCTGGAATGGCTACGATTCAGCAGCTGGGTGACAAACTCGGCCCCGCAGCTGGTGCATCCGGTCCCAGTGCAGCGAGTGCTCCAGAGCGCAGGGCTCCATCCTCCGGGACAGTGATCCAGAACGAGAACACGGACGCACGGGCCCTGCTCCTTGACGATGAAGCATCTCGACTCTTGCTGCCAGACCTGGCAGCAATTCCCCAGGTTGCAGACGGTCTGGTTGCAGGCATCACTGGCGATACAGCGATGTTCTCGAACGGCGTCGAGTACCGGTGCATCGCCGCGCATGGCGTGTCGTGCAGCTGTGGCCAGTGTTTGGAGGCAGAGGTCGAGCTGTACAAGCACCTCGACATCACTTGCTCGTGCAGTGACTGTGCCTCTGTGACGGATGTCGAGCATGCGCTGTCGCGCAGCGATGCGGCAGCGGACGTATCCTCCGCGGAGAGTGATGTATCCAGCTCCAGTGAGGCAGAAGGCGTGCTCTTTGGCAGCATCGAAGAGTATCGACCGGTATCAGCGGAAACGATTGGACCGACTGCGACGCTGCCAGCGTACGCCGGTGATCAGCGCATTACGATTACCTCGATCAAAACGGCACACGGCCTCGTGTTGCTTATACCACACCAGGCACTGCGTCAGGAAACGGAAGCAACGCCAGAGGCATTCGTGGAGGCAGTTTCAACAGCGGATTTACGCGTGGACGTCACGCCACAGGCGCCTTCGTTAGGTGCAAGTGCGTCCTCGGCCGCTCATCGACGATACCTGGTTGTTCCGGGGAGACATATTGGGGCGGCGCTAGCTGCAGCCGCCCCAACACCTGGTGAGCATCCCGGAACGGATCCCGTACTGAGCGCTGCGCAGGTCGCTGAACAGCGTGCCGCATCTTCTGAGGCTGTTACCGACCCTGCTGCCAACATGGTCAGCGTCGACACCATTATCGAAGCAGTAGGCCGACATCTAGCAGCGACGGTGAAGGATCCCGCGGTAACACCGCTGCAATCCGCTGAGGAGAGATCAGCGCCCGGAAGAGATTCGACAACGATATCCGATGATGACACTCGCGACGTATCGGTAACCGGTGTTTCTGATGAGCACGTGCCGCACGTTGCACCGTCAACGGTACAAGATGCGTTGAGTGCGCCCATTGGCACGATGCCTGCATCTGGTACCGTTTCCGCACGAACGGAACCGACTGGAGCGCTTGAACGAACGCCAATACCAGTGCAAGCTGGCGGTGATACAGCACAACCACCGGATGCTGGTAGCGTGCGTGAACACCTCGATCATGCAGCAGTGGCAGTGGCAACGGCAGTAGCGACGTGTGAGCATGCCCTGCCCTCGCCACCGCCAAGAGCAGCAGCAACATGGCGTGCAGCGCAGGTGCGACACGGTGCTGGAGCTGCAACCCCGAAAAGCTTGACTGATGACGATGACGATGATCGTAATTGCGGTGCTGACCATATCGAGAATGCGTCACCAGTGTATCGCGAGGCTCGACGCAGGCATCGTAAGCGACATCGTCGCGAGAGCGTACGCTCCGAGCCTCCGATGCTTTCCGCCACAGCGCTCACCGAAGCAACGGAACGAGTGCGTAGCGGGCGACGCACATCCTGTCGCAGGCAGCAGCGTCGAAAGCGTTCGCGTAACCTGGGCCAGTTGGCATTTGCTTATCGTCATCTCCAGCGTATGCGACAGATCGATGCCTATGAACGAGAACTACTACGACTATCGTCTTCGGACGAGTCGAGTGGTCTGTGGTCACCGTTCAGGCCGGAGTCGGATGATCTCGGTGACGGCGATATCGTGATCGATCCCAAGTGGTGGCAGTGGACCGGTGATCCACTGGAACACGACCTCGGGCCTTTTGGAAACGGTATCTTGGGCGATATCCCCTGGATGATTACATTCGGCGACACCGATGATGATCGTGATCGTCACCATCGTGAAGACGAAGACGAAGAAGACGTCGATACGGGTGAAGACGGCATCTTGTGTGCCGATCCTTGTTTCAACGCACAGGGCAGGCGCCGTCGATCGCCCCGCCGCCTTGGCGACAAGAGCGGTGGACGTTCGATGCACACGTCTACGACAGAGGCAGAGGCAGCGATTCAGATAGAGATAGAGGCAAAGGAGGATGAAGAAGATGCACAAGGAAAGGCAGCAGCGGTGTTGTCGAGGCGGCACGTCGATCGCCGGGATATTCATCGTATTGGTTGCCGTGGCGGCCGCTACCTTCGTGGCCACTTTGCCGCTGAACACGAGTTGCTGCGTCCAGGACGCGAGGGTAGGCATTCCAGTAACCTCATGCATCCGCAAAGAACACGAGGAGCAGCGGCAGCGGCGTATACATCGGGACAGGCGGCGTTATCGTCTCCGACACGAGCGCATCGCAAGGCGGTGTCAGCTGGTGCGCACGCCGATGACTCGATGTTCGACGAGATGAGCAGCAGCAGCAGCAGCAGCAGCAACAACAGTATCCTGGTTCGAACCAGTGCCACCGTGAGTCTCTGAGGCTCGCCATTGACCTGTCGATGCGCCGAGTGAGCACGAGCAACGAGGAGCATGATTCCAGCATCCGCGGCACTGCGCCTGAAACTGGGCAAAGCTCCTGCTGCAGGCCGGCTGCTTTTGCAGTGACTAGGTGTTGGATGTGCGCGACACGCTCGGGTATCGCCAAGGACGCTTTGGAAAGTGCTCACCGGTGTCGTACTCGAGAGCAGCTTGCATGCTGCTGCTGCTGCTCCTGCTGACTAGCAACCGCTGGAAATTGCATTCGCGATACAGGCGCAGCGTTTACGACATCCGACAACGTCCTCGAACCTGTCGGTCAAACACAGCTACCATTTCCAAGTGATCTGCACCAGGAAAAAACAAATACGGTTGGGCGTGACGTAACGTCCAGCACACCGTCGGCTCAGAAGCGTCTCTGTTGCGATCATTCGGTGCGAAAGAAACCAGTTGTCGCACATCCCGCATGAACGATGACATCGAACAGCTCACGTAGATAAAGCGCTCCAGACGACTCGATGCAGCATCATCAGTGGCGGACGGAGTCAACGCTTTGCCCAGCACCTCACTGATGAACACTGGTCCGAGACCTGCACGCGGTGGGTCCGCAATCACGATCGAAGCCGCAACCTTCGGGTCATGGACGCGCTGTGCGAGTGCCGTCATCGACCCGACTTGGTAGCGCAGCTCGAGTGCGGACCTCACCCGTTCGTCAAGAAGGCCATTACGGCGTGCTGTTTCCCAGAACGCAACCTGGCCACCCGGATGAATATCGCTCGCCCAGAGGTAGATGTGTGCAGGAGCATTCGGCAATTGTTGCATTTGCCGTACAACGCTGAGCCCAATCGAGCCGACTCCCGCACAGAACTCGGCGATTCGGAGCACTGGCATCGACCTGGATGCCACGGTACCGACTTGTGGCTGACTGGTCATCGCGGCAACGTTGCAGCGTCGCTGGACACTGCTAGGCAGCGGCTGCATACACCAGAATCCGATCAGCGGTAACATCGCCCGGTAAGCAGTCAGATTCGCCTGCTGGAAAGCGAACGGTGGGAGCACCATCACCGGGCCTGGTTCACCAGCCAGAGGTTCGTCGATGATAAACGGCGCGTCACCGTACACCTGTTGCCACTGGGCGGTCTCCGTTTGGCTCGCTTCATGTGCCGATGCAAAAATGGCATTGCCTCGCCCAGCGTGCATATGCACCCATATCGAATGCCACAACTGCTGCTTGGATCCGAAGCGCTTGCCCTCTTCCCAGAGCTGGTCGCAGAGCATTCGCCAGGTGGGTGTCAGTAAGCTGGCATCAGTGCGCCGTCGGGATGGTGCAACCGGCTGGCTGGTCGGCTCCCGGTACCCGACAAGTACCAGCTGCACCCGGCCGGTTCGGCGTTCAACGGCCAGCTGAACGTAGCGCAGCGACTCCAGCCGGGGTCGACGCTCATCGTAGATTGCTACAGCGGAACGGGCAAGAACGCATTCCAAGCACTTGAACGCCTTGTTCAGGGCAGCGTGATGTACTTGGCACTCGGGTATCGCGACGACCTCATGAGTACCTGCTCGAAACAGGCCCAATTGTGGCGCCCAGCTGCGCACTTTGTCCACCCTGTTCTGGTGGGGCGTTTTTGGTGCACGTCGAACCGCGAGCTTGGCCAGTGTTCGCCAGTGATGAGAACTCGACGCAACCACTGGCTCAGGTAACTGGTATCCGAAGGTTTCAGCGAAGAACGTTGCAACTTGCTCGAAAATAGGTGGTCTTGCTTGCGCTGTCGCGTCTTGTAGCGTGCAGCCGGCGCACGCTTCCCAGTGCGGGCAGTCGATGCGTCGCAGCAGCGATAAGCACAAGGGTTCAGTTTGACCATAGTACTGACAACGACGACGACGACGACGACTAGAAAAACTACTCGTGACGAAGGCGGCGGATACGAGCGTTCGGTCGTTCCACGCTTTGCGGGCCCGAGCGCCAGCCCAGGTGCCACGCGGAGGCGCGGACACCGGAGCCCGCTGCTGCTCCCGCATGGCGTGTTCGGCCCCGCGCTCAGCGCTAGGCGTCAGCGCCTACTCCGATTCGTTGCCTAGCAGGCACTGAGCGCCTATAGAGCTCTTGAGCGCTTCTACAGCTGCTTCTGGACCAGACGATACTGCTGGGTGCGTTCCAGGGAAGCGCAAGAGCAACAATACAATAGGGTACTGTTCTGCAGCCGAGGAACGACCGTGTGCACCAATCTGTACATACATGAGCAATTATGTATATACTTGCACAAGTGCACATGGCACCGTTCCACCCGGAGACCTGCTCAGAGGCCCAAGGAGAGCGCTATTCCAGTCGCAACGCGTCATGAGCGTTGTTGGCTGCACTCCATTTAGGAACCAGCCTCTGAAGAAGCAGTAAAGGAAACAAAATATCTATGCAGCATCGTTGTGTACCCCGCGCTCGTTACCGCAACCACAGTACCAGGAATTTGACCTGGTGCCTGGCGCGCCTCCATTAGGTTTACCCCAGGAGGTGCTGGCGCCGCTCTCCTCGAGCCTCCGCTTGCAGCTGGCTATGGCAACAGTCTGACCGCCTTTGATGGATGTTCAGCTTTTCAAACTCGGTCTGCTGTTTCAAGTTGGTCGGATCGCCGAAGCCTGTGGCCTAAGCGCGCTGGTGCACCCAGCAGACTCGGGCGCAGTGGGCCTGCTCTTTGCAGCGCTCGGGCTGGTGGGTCTCGTCGGAGCCTGCGGACTCGCTCCCCTGTTGGTGTTGGTGAAAAGGATACGGCCACAAAGCCTCTGGGTAAACCGAACGGGAATAGAAAACGGTGCTGCTGTTGTCATGGATCTTGGCGAAGATGCCGATTTTGGGGTTCATGACTTGCAGCAGCAGCAGCAGCAGCAGCACAGACGGCTGCTGCTGCTGCTGCAACGCCGCGAAGGAGCTCAGCGGGCGGCACCCAGACGGTTTACCCGGCTTTTGGACTTGAGCAACGTGCTTCGGTTTCGGCTTTTATATATCATAGGCGTAACGTTGGCGGCTTCAAAACTAGCACTTTGCGGATCTGCAGTAGAGGGCACCCAGCTGGTGCTCCTCTGTGATCAAACTGGTCTCGCCTTGCTCCGGGCGCTGACGCTCTGCTGGCGACACAGACAACGCTCCATCCTCCTTCATGACGCAATTGCTGCTTTGGTGTCAGCTGTGGTGCTGATGGCGCTGATGCTCTGGGAATGCTTCCGGGAGCCGTGCGATTACATTGCCAGCAAGGCCACGGGCAACAGTACGCTCTGGGGAGATGTCACCGACAAAGCGCTCCTGGGTATCGGTCTTCTATATATTGCCCTCGCTCACTTTCTAGAGCAGCGCCACGAACAGGACATGGCAGGAGAGCCCGGTGAATACGCGCTGCTGTTGCGGCGACGGGAACGAGCACACCGACGCCTCATCGCTACCACCGCAGCGCTAGTTCTCTATGGACTCTTCCATTTCCTGTTTGCGATGCTGCCGACCAGACGCGTACCCAAAGATTACCTCGTTGATCATTTACAATCTCGAAGCATCGCTCATTTTAGTGTATTCTTTTTTCGTTTGGGCGTGCTCATCACCGCGGATTGGTGTCTGGCGTGGTTCACGAGAAGCGCGCCCGGTGAGCCCCTGGAGCAGCTTCAGACCATGACGCCGGTTTTGTTTGCAGCGCTCGTGTTTTTGTTATTGTTCTTGTTTAACTTGGGTTTGCCGGAAACCGAGGCTTCCGCCTGTTGCTATGAACTTCATCTGTACTGGTTGACGGTGCCGAGTGCAAGCATCCTATCGTGGCTGGTGCAGCGCCTCCGCCAAAAATCCGATGCCGCTCTGCAGCGACTGACGAGCATTGCGGGTGAAGAGCGGAACCATCAACTCCCGGAACCTGGTGAAAACGCTTCACAACTTTCGGGTATGCGAACGATTGCCGCGCACCGATGTGCTCTGGATCCGTGGATGCCTAACCAGTGCCTCGATAAAGGACGCGACGTATTCGATTCCGAGTTTTTCCGCGAATGCGACGTCGAGACGTCGTTTGACGCTCCGGGATCACGTTGGCGGCACCACTGGTATCGCTTTTTGGCTCATGTGCGACACCATCGAGACGCACGGAAAATGCTCTTCGCCTTGCTTTTGAACCTATCATATGCATCGATAGAGTTTGTCTGTGGGAGCTGGTCGCACTCGTTGAGCCTGGTGTCGGACGCGGCACATATGCTGCTGGATGCTTCCGCGCTGCTCCTGGCGTTGCTGGCTTCCTACGGAGCGGCACTTCCGCCAAGTCGCCGCTTTCCGTTCGGTCTTCAGCGGATGCAAGTGCTTGCCGGCTATACCAACGCTCTGGTGCTCAGCCTGGTTGCGCTCAACATTGGGTTAGAGGCGCTGTGGAGGCTCGTGGAACCATTGCCGCTCCAGGTGGAGCCGCTTTTGCCGGTAGCTTGTATAGGTTTGGCGGTGAACATCCTGGGACTGTGGTTGCTCCATGATCATCATCATCATGATCATCATCATCATCACCATCACCATCATGATCATCATCATCACCTGAGAGAATCTTGTTCTGCCGGTGCCCAAAACATGGGGGCAGCGTACCTTCATCTGCTTGCCGACACCCTCGGCAGCATCGGGGTGATCATCACCAGTATTCTAGTGCGCTACCAGGGACTCGCCTGGAGTGATCCGGTCTGTTCGATGCTAATTGCCAGCCTCATCCTCGTGACGACCATGCCGTGCGTCCGTCAGTGCTACGAATTGCTGGCGGGTGTCTACGCGGAGCGCCAGCAGAGGAAGCTCACTGCAGAGCTGTTCCAGCATCCACTCCTGAGCGATGGGCACACGGTAATGCGTTCCCTGCGTATCTGTTTTGTGACCTGGGATAGGGCTTTGGTAACACTGCGTCTCGAGACGGATGCGTGTTGTCGTCCCGAGACAATACGAAGCTGGTGTCAACACGTCGTACTTGAGCGAGTTGGTCCACGAACCGAAGTATTCGTGGAGATTCAGAGACCGGACTGCGGTCGGTGGATGCATCGCTCGCAGGCTGGTGATCGTACCAGCCAAGTCCGCGGCATTCTCGCAGTGGCGCCTTAATCCCTGTGTTGAACTGGCTAGGTACCGACGTTTACGCGCCATGGATCTCTCCAGATAGTTCAAAGCGTTGACGCTGTGTCTACAAGCGACGCTTGTCGACAAAGTCTCGTGTCGGTGATGCGAGGTCGGCGATCCATGCGTACCCACGGTGTCTTTGCCGCGGAGACGTGCGTCTCTTAGACCCGCATCATATTCAACAGGAATCCTGAACAGCTTGGTCGGTTCCTGGGTTTCGACTTTTTCCGAAGTTGCTTTGATGTGCAGCCTGGAGATTCAGTGTGCAGCACGAAGGGCGCACTGTTGTATGCGTCATTTTAGGATGCTTGGTGGTGGTGCTTTCGGAGTATCTGTTTCGACTCGTTGCCACTGGAATACGTAACGTTACTGGAATGAAGACGTTTCGCGTTGCCCTGAACCTGGGGTTCGTAAAATAATCGATATCATCATCGAGTTCATATGTACAAGCCTCTGCGTTTCTCCTTGCGCGCAGCGCGTTCCATTCTGGGGTTCTTCTCGTTTCCGCGCAGTCGCGTACCTGCATTGACCGAAGAGGTACTCGATGTCGTCTGCTGACTTGCCCACACGCTGACATCGAGCGTTCACTGAACTTGTCAAATCGAGCGATTGAGTTCGCTCGAACGACAAATCTCACGCTCTCTGGCCTTTGACGAAACCGCATTCCACACCAACATGATACCTGTCATGGGATATGTGCTCAGAGGCGCCCGTTTCTTCTGTTTGCATGGAAATGGTCTTGGACGCGGACTCGGGTCATTGCAGTGATCGTTTCCAGTGCAGCGTGTGTGACCACTGTTCGGCAGGAAGGGAAGGTAGATGGGTGGAAATTTTTGGACTTGACTTCCAGCCTAGATTCTTGTTCCGTTAGTTGTTGCATTACGGGCAGTATCGTGCAAAGTAAATTCTCGATCGCATGAGACAGCGTACGCTTGCTTTGGCTGCGGACAAAGTAATCGCCGAAGGGCAGCTCCCGGAAAAAGCCCGTGATCAGAGAGTACGACACCGGATGCGGAAATAGTGGACGGCATCAAAAAGAGCCTTCTGCACCTGTCAAGAGCACGTACCGAAACGATGAGGCAAGTGTTCACGTGCCACAGGGTTGCCCTCTGAGATGGAAGATATTGTATGACGGTCATATGAACGCACCTGAGTTCAGTCAAGTCGCAGATCTGAGAAGGGCGCATCGAGGGTGTCTACAAAGAAGATGGACATCGCAAACGAGGCGTATATCGCATCTTGCGTCTCTGCATGATTGTGTTGACGACAGCTGGAATCGGCGGAATCGGGACTTGGGCACTGCCATGCATATCGTTCGACGGCTCACAACGGCGCTACAGGGGAAGGAGAGACCCGCTTATATCAAGCCGCATACAGGAAAGTTTAATAGGAATCAGTGTCAGAGAAAGCTCGCAGAGGCTGTTGTCGATGACCGTGCGAAGAGATCCCATACTTGGAGCATACGCCCGTCTTAAGTACGTTGTTTCTTTCCATTCTATTCTAACATGCATGTACCGAGCACCTCGCGCACGTCCATCGAGTTTTCTTGCTTCCGCTGCGTATATAGAATGTGTGCGAGCGGATACTTTGAGCAGTGCTGTGGTTCCGTCATATGAGCTGCGCTTTACGATCGGAAACCAACACAGTTGAGTCATCTGTCGTTGTCCCATAGAAAGGCCGTGCAGCGCTCGGGTCGGTGTTTCTCATGCGTCACTGCGAATAGCGTTGTTCACTCGGCGCACCGGTCGCAGGACAGGGCAGCAGCGGCGGGCGACAATGCCCCTGAGCCCGGCACGAAGCAGTGCCTTCTCGGGTTTAGAGAGGGACGCCCGTTGGGAGCCTTCTTGTTCGCGGCAGCAGTAGCCCGCGGGATCTGCTCTGCAAGTTGGATGCCGCTACTTCAATCTGGACACTGGTGCTATTGCTGCTGCTGCTGCTGACCAGCGCAAGCATCAAGTACTTCGGCTATGAGCGTGCCGCATCGCGCATCAATGGAACAGAGTGCCCCACAAGCAATTGAACAGTTGAGCTTACGGGCTTCTCCTCTGCTCGTTTACAGTCGTAACTGCACGATTCGAACTCCACGAGAAACGCTCGAGGAACGAATAACCCGCATCCTACCATACATCACCACGCGCTCCCCCTCTGAGCGGGTAATGAACGCTACTAGCGAAAACTCGCCAAGAACACTAAAGGTAACCAATCTTACCGTTTATAGAACTACCTATGCTCCACGTCTACGCCCATAAAAGCGAAAGTTACAAAAGCTTGCATAGGTCCAGGTGCGAAAACCCCCAACCAATAGGCTTCATCAGAGGTGCAGCGCTTGTGCCCTAGGATCCTCGCCTGGAACGTGCGGACAGGAATGCACCCGGTGGCGGCCTGCCGGGGGCAGGGCGCTCCCAACACCCGCCACCGCCGCTTCGTTCATCCGACTTGTCGCTTGAAGAGTGCTTCAAAAAGCGTGTCCAGGACCAGTTTCCTGGCGTTGTCTCCGAACTTGACACCGCTAGTCTCGAACATGAAACCAACGAACAAAGCACAGGACGATGATGCGGTTTTCGCGCTGAGCACCGAAGTTAATCACAAGTTAGACTTGCACCAGTCCTCGGCAGAGGCACTGCGTCTTGCTGGCGTCTACACACGTCAAAGTTGTGTCCTCGACCTGTACCACGGCTACCGATCGGATGACGAGGACACCGAACCGGACGAAGAGGATGGACGGCTGCAGACAGTTCGTGAGTACCACGAGAACGGCATGCTGAAGCTGATGCGGACCTTCGTGCGACGCCTTCGTCGGGACGCCACAGACCCCACCGCTGAGTCATCCTACTACGACCGCGTAGTTGAAGAGAAGCACTACGATCCAAGTGGGATATGTAGGGTTGACATGCACTTTGCACTTGGCCAGCCGTACCTCTACCGCAAACACTACTACCCGAATAATCGTCTCAAGTCGGAGAAAGTCTTCTTTGTCGAGGACGAAGAGACCATGCGCGCTCGCAAAGTGGGTCACTGGCGTACTTACTACGAAAACGGTAATATTCAGAGTGAGATCATCTATAACAAAGACGGGGTTCGTTGCGGCTTCTGCAAACGCTACGCGATAGACGGCGCGATTGAGTGGGTGAAGGACTACACCCGGGAACAGGAAGAGCGGCTGCAGGCCTTCAACGCCAAGCGAGGTAATCTGGATCTGACTGTAACCGACGCGGCTCGAGTACTCGGTCTTGAGGGTGACTGGTGCTCGCACGTTGTCAATCGAACTTTCCGCAGCAAATGTGCACCGCTGCACCCAGACTGGCGTCGAACCGCTGGCGATAAGGCCGGCGAGACCTGGGAGGAGGAGCAGCGTACGGAGGCGTTTATTCGCCTGTCGCGGGCAAGAGAAGTTCTGCTAAAGTTTCTGGAGACCCATCCGCGTGAATGTTCATGCGAAAGGGGTGGTGCGTGAACTGAACAGCTCTTTTCAGGGGTTCGCCCAGTGTCATCTGCAAGGATATGCGGCCATACGTGGTGATAGACAAGTTCGAGAGCCAGTTTTGGTGTATTTTCGGGATGAATCTGCAGCTGCAAGTTGATGAGCAGATGGGCGTAAGTCTCTACGAGCCGGCTCTCTCGAGTCTCGACATCCATCCGATAGCTACCCACGGGCGGACGGAAACCTACCGAATACGCCTACGCCTGTCATGCTTGCAGTATTGCGAACGCTGCATCAAGTTCTCTCGTTTTCGTACAAACGCTCAGAGCAGCCCGCACTGCAGGATGGGTCATCGTCACAGAGTACGCTCGTCTATGGGATATTGGTGAAAAGCGCATCTGGTGCCAAGGGCAGGAGAGTTGTTTCCCGCCTCGTCGAGCGCTTCACAGCATGAGAGAGCGCGTGCACCCGCAGCGGCATACATCAAACGCGTACCATGTATAGGGATCATCACCGGTTGCCAGCCTGGTAGGCAGAAATTCGGAGAAGCGCTTTAGAAAAATACGTAGAATAAGGGCATCATGACCCGTGGTTGTGCTCGCAAACATCAGTGAGCACTGTGCTACATAGCGTGATTTGGGCGTCCGCACTAGAACGTGCAACAGAACGCATCGTAATGCGACCAGAAGGATGCTTGGCAGCAACTTTGGAACGAAAAGATGCAAGGGGGTTTGCCTCACTGCTCATGGTTGCACTCCAAGGATGCCACGGCTGTGAAGATTGGCGACTGTACGGTTTTTCGGTAACTGTCGCGTGGTACATGGACATGTGAATGAGTTCCCTGGTGAGTACCATGCAGATACCACCGTGCTCCAATGCGTTGGCAAGTATCCATCCATGAAATCTACTCTCGCTTGGTTACAAGTGTCACCGAGGCTCAGACTCTGTGTAGCGAGTAAAAAATTCCAGGGTTTTATCATGGACACCGTTTCCAGTTCGCCGTTGATAGCAGATAACGCCAATGTTACGCATTTCCCGGGAATGCGGCTGCTCGACCTCTGGTTTACATGTAGGGTAGCCAGGTTCTGATTTCGGTTGCTCACACTAGGAGCAGGGCGGCACGCTTCGAGCACATGAGGCAGGCGGCCCAAAGAGCGGCGTTCTCTGCACGCGGCGGGCGCTCCCTGAACCCTGCCTCCGCGGTAAACGTGCAAAGGAGGCGCTCGGTTGAAGACCTCGGACACGAGAGCTTCCGTACACCCGGCATCTTCTATATTCTCGTTAGAGTAAAATGGAACGGGTCCAAATGACACACTCGAGCCTCCAGTCTAATGTTTTGGTTGTTTCAAAATGTCAAAAACACCAGCATTGGCGAGATTTTTCCGTAACTGCCTCCTGCTCCTCTACGCTTTCTGTGACTTTCCACACACCGGTTTCTCCCTTCTCTCCTACTGTGTTATCAACAGCCTCCAGTTATTAATGGCAGCATTCAAGTCCTGAATTTATAGTGGCCGGCTCTTGTCGACACATTTCTTCCACAGACGCAAGTTGCGATTTACGCATTGCTGGCAGTCTGCAGCTTCCTTCGATGCAGCGTCGATGCGCCCCTCTCAGAGATGAAACCTGACGCTGATCGGGCGTTCCCATCTGTCTGCTTTGCATCCTCCTCCATCTCCGAGAGCTCCGGTGCGGCGCGTGCAGGCTTGCTTCAACGCCCAGTAGATGCACTTGACGGGTACAGAGGGCTACTCTAGATGCGGCGCTCGGTTTCCGCGCCAAGAGTTGTACCCTAGGATCGTGGGATACACCGCGGCGAGACTCTTGGTGAGTACTTTGTCCGCTGCACGCGCAGGTCCGCAATGCTCTGTTCTACTGAGCATTCTGGAAACGCGGTACTGTCCATAGTGCATCAAGTACTGGAAGGAAACATTTTTCCTAACGGAGAAAAGTCGAGGCATTTCGATCCGTCGACGTATCAAGCGATGACGCATGTACCACGGGAGGCGATCGCTGAAATGACACAAGTCCAAGACTCATCCCTATACAAAGAGAATTAATGGGAGCCTCTGGGCGCATCTTCCATTCGAGGTATCATGTTGTTATCGAGTAAAGTTTCGTCGATGATTACAAAGGAGGAGGCTTTGTCGTTCGGGGATTTCAATCATTTAAAGTAAGAAGATCATGGCACCCACGACCAGAGCTTATGAGAAAGTCGTCAAATTACGATATCGCGTTTTTATTTCACGTCACCCCAGAAGAGCAAACTGCTCCGCTCACGATGTGCCTCGAACTAGAAACATGGAAATTTTGAAGGATGCGTGATTTGGGTACCCTAGATGTAGCGAACGGGTAGGCGAAGAGGGTTGTAGGTGCGCATTGGATAACGATACCGGTTCTTTAACGAAGCCTTGTTCGTGGACATCGTGAGTCATCTTGATTTTAGTGAAGTGGAAAACTCCAGCGGCAAAGCGTCGAAGGCGTCATTCCGAGAGAGAGAGAGAAAAACGACGACCGAGAACCCCAGAACTACCCATGTCTTCCTGTGTCTTATTCCAGCACTTCGAATACCGCAGTTGGTTATCGAAAACATGCCTAATCGAAAGGCAGGAACAAAACGAAAACTTTCCCGTTCCATTCCATCCTGACACGGGTATAGATGACGTTTCAGTTCATCATCTGGAGCAAGCCGAGAATCATGGTTCCAGGATCCTTTCGAAGCCGTTGTCTACCGCCAGAGACAACGTCCTGTGGCGAGTTTTTGCGTTCTCAATGCAAGTCCTCGGTCGCAGGCATGATTTTTATAGAGCGCTTTTGCGACAGAAAATATACGCCGCTTCCGTGCATCGCGCCAGGCACAAACACTGCAAGTCGCTGCATACGCTCGGCAAGAGTATACGCAAAGACGCCAGTTACGATCCCTTCTGGGTTTTAGAAACGTTCACGCTGAACGTACCCAATTTGAACTCGTACCGTAGTGTTTGTAAGAACACCTCGGCCAGCCGGGAGCAGCACGCTTCTCCTTTCTGGTTGCATGGATACTATGGTGTCGTCGCTGTGCGGTATGGCGGCGCGCAACCGCTCCTTGGTGCACGAAAACGAGTATCCGCTGTTTCCAAGAGCCTCAAGCCGGGGCAGCAACCACTTGGCGGCACTGGAGCGTTCCGGATGTAACCGCTTCCGCGACAGCCGATAACCGACGCGCATCCCAAAGGATCCCTGTTTCGCTCCATTGGTCTTTCACGGCAGACAGGAACCGCTCTCGCCGCATCAGCAACCCTACTTTTCACATCGACTCGTGCAGAAGCGCTTGATCCGTTCACAGGCCTCGATGATGATGCGCTGTGGCGGGAACGTGACCACACGGATAAAGCCCTCAGCACCAAAGCACTCGCCTGGCAACGCTAGTACGCTTTCTGCATCGTAGAGCTGTTGACAGAATTCCATAGTATTCGCGATGGATGAAAATCGAGAACAGTCTACTTGAATCATCATATACATCGCACCTTGGGGCATGATACAGCGTAATCCAGGCACCGCTCGCAGCTTTTCCGTGAACAGCGAAGCATTGCTTGCCAAGTGCAGCATCAAATCGTCGAGAAAAGCCTTCCGCAGGGCTTCTTCGCCCAACGCATACGGGACCACCGCCTGAGCGAGTGCGTTCGGGAGCAGCATCCGCGTGGTGAGTCGCTGTAACCCATCACGGTAGCCGCAGCGGTCTAGAGCGCCCACTGGATCATGGAGAACAACCCATCCCAGTCGCCATCCAGGCACAATGAATTGTTTCGAGAGACCCCCGACGGTCACAATGGGTACCTCTCGACTGAGCGCAGCGAATGAATGAAAGGAAACTGACGGGAACACCATGTCCGCGTAGACTTCATCGCTTAGAATCGGTAGACGCAGCCGGGCAGCGACAGCGAGGATCTCAGTGATATGCGCGGCATCCCAGACCGAGCCGCAGGGGTTGCTTGGGTTATTCACCACCAGGGCGCGTGTTCGATGATCGACCAATGCTTCCAGACGGCTCAGATGAATCTTCCAACCTTGTTCAGGAAGCAGTGGATACTCTCGGACGAAAGCGCCCAGGTTTTCGGCTATGGTGCGCAGGAGCGGGAATCCCGGACACGGCACCAGGATATTATCGCCCTCGTTCAGGAGGCCGGCTAGAGCGAGTTCCAACGCCCCTGAGACGCCACTTGTCAGGAAGATATCACGCGAGCTTAGAGCTTTTCGACCGAGTCGGCGGTTAAAATGTTCCGCTACCGCTGAGCGGGCATCCTCCATGCCTGTGGAGTGCGTATAACCGTGGTAGCGCCCACTCCGCAACACACCTTCGAAATATTCCAAGAGATGCGATGGAGGCTCAAGGTTCCGGTAAGCGGTTGGATCGCCAATGGAAAGGTCAATGAGTTCGCGTGACGGGTTTGGTGAGCGTTTCCATCCCTGGACGAGTTCGCGGATGGGGTTCCGGGTTCGTGTTGCACGCGCTGAAGCCGGCACATACCAGTCGTCGCGGCGTCTGGCGGTACCACTGCGGCTGGTGCGCTCGTCGAACGCGTCTTGCTCGCTCCTGGTGATACCTGCCTCCATGCGAAAACTCGGTACGCACCCAGTTGAGGTTTCCGAGCCCTGCGGCGAGTTTGCAGTCTCGGGGTAGCGCTGCAACAGCGTAGAGATTGCCCTTCGTTTCGACTCGATTTCGAGTGCGGTTGAGCGTCCCGTGGCTAGGCCTCGCTCTAGCAGCCGTTCCGAGATAACGACAAGTTCCCGAGATAGCCCGGATTGCTTTCCGGTATCCTGCAGGTTCGCTGCCGTTGTTGGAACGTGTAGGTTGGCCCTCCACGAGCGCCCGCCGCGCCATGCGCGTAGCCACTGCGGCAGTGAGTCGTTCGTGCTGTCCGCCACCGCGTCTGACCCGAGGATTGAATCGCTGCACGATCCCAGGCAGCAGGGACGGTGCTCCCCGGATGTTGTAAGAACTGGTGGGCGCTGCGCAAAGCCAAGAATCGACGCCGCTTGATACTTCGCATAGGCGGTACTCATCCTAGATACGCAGTCCCGAATGGACTGGCGTTCATGCTGCTGCTTCCGCTGCTGCGCAATGCCCAGTATAGCCAACATAGCTGCCAAGTGTGTCCTGATCATTCGCATCACGAGCGCTGCTGCTCGGGGGCTTGTGGTTGCGCATGGAGCGTCTTGCGCTCTGATGCGCTGCTGACAAGATGCAGGATGAGTCGTCTCCAGTCCGGCGCCTACGCACTGCTTCGTTCCACGCTGAGCAGCAGTCCTGCTTCCATGTAGGTGCCCGTGAGCGTCATCCTCATCCGCAGCAGACCAGTCGACTGGATATTCAGGCATTTCAGGAGAGCATGTCGTAGCCGTTTTGAGTTGATGCAATTCGGTAACATCGGCGTTGAGAGCCTCGATACGAGAGCGACCTGTGCAGTGGCGGAGTCGCCAGTGTTTCGTCCGCAGCACCACGAACGGAGCTGCATCGGGCATGCAACGTATCCGTAACAGGCGTCGTCGGTTTGCTGGCTCCGGGGCTCCCGAGCGTGCCCAGTAAGCCACGAAACTCGAAGTCGACAGCGCCTCGCTACGAGACGGTGCGCTGGCGAAAGCAGCGCCCACAGGTTGACAGCGGCGCATATGGAAACCCGCTGCAGACGCACGTTACTGAAAGCCGCGCACACTGCTCTGTGGAGACGTAGAAACTAGTTGAGAGAGTGCTGCGGACTCGTTAAGTTTCTCCAGGAACTTGGTTGTGCTTGCAAGGGTGCTTGTGGTCGTGATCTCGCAAAACGTGCGCTCAAGCAGAAACTCGAGTGCTGCGCAGGTTGCTCAGGTGCGGCCTGACGAATCCTTGCGAGAATTGACCTGTAAACTTGTCCTTTCAAGTTTCCAGTTGATAGTCACTCTCTACCGACTGTATAGTTGTGGTCGAGCTAGCACTGGAAAACGCCTCTCACGGAGTTATACCGAACGCGGACGCAGCGACAACTGCAGCGTCCAACGCGCTTTCAAGCAATATTGAAACCTTTGTGCAGTGTTTCCAACGCTTTCGTGTGGTCCTATAAAAGTGCTGAAGACAACGGGTCTATTGCAGCCGTTTTATTTGGGGGAATCTCGAACACGATGAAGCACTGGGTTTGCACGGCCGCCTCCTGCGCCGACCTGATCTTGTGAAGCTTTTCGTTTTTCAAGTCTGTTCCGCGCTCGATGCGGCGTATAAAAGGGGATCGAGGTCAGGCTGCAATGTGGCCGATAGATCGTGGATGAATTGCATGCAGGATATATGCTTTACTGAAGAGTGATCGGAGGATTGCATTTCTCATTCAGGGTAGTCACTACACTGGACTCTGATGGTTGAGGAACAATGAAAGAAGCACGTAGATGCACTCCGCGCCAAAAACCGATGTTCTCGAAGACTGCTTGCGGTCAGTGCTAGAAAAAGACCCGTTGATCACCTTACGGAAAGAAAAAAGCGATAATAGTCGCCACCAGGGGAGTCTCTGTTTCACAACAGCTTGTTCGTGCGGTCCTGAATACACTGAGATACACTCGCCAACAAAAGTCCTAGTTCAACCATGGCCATCTTGCACCGAAATCGCAGCGAAAGCGTTCCTGAAACGTCGCGATCGGTGAGAAACACGAGGACTTTGTTTTTCCAGTCGATGAGAGTTCCCTTGGGCGAGACGTTCGGGATGGATATGGGTATTCGCGGAGCAGGGAGCCCATTGTACGCACGATCGAACGCGAAGAGAACTAAGGCGTCATCATCTGTTCTAGCTGCAGTGGATACATTTGGCGGCATCAGTTTCGCTCATTCAGAGGGCTCATCCAACAGCACTCATTTTGTCGATTCATAGCGGACTTTTCCCTCACGTTTGGTGACGTCTTTCTACTGGACAACGTGATATTTCACCATTTCGATTTCTTTCGAGCTTTTGCCGATTCTGTCTTGGCAGCGGTGCTTTTCATTCCTACGTATGCTCCGTGATTGACGCCCATGAAAGGAATGTTCTCTATCCTGAAAAGGAATGATCGCTCTACAGAGCGAATCACTGAAGCGTTCAGCTCAAATTGATACCGGGACATATGCCGTCTTTCTCGCACAAGTCCTTCTCCCTCTGGGAGGGTTCTTTTCTGAGAGTATACTAAAGTGCGTCCATTTGAAGAAATAAAAAATCATGGGCCAAGGTATAGACTTGCGAGTCAAGGATGCTGGAGGACCACCATCTCCGGCTGCGGGGAAAAATAAGCGAAAAATCCGCATCTCGTCGTCCACCAAGCAAAGAAGAGCAAATCACTAAGGAGCATAGGAAGGGCGATGGACGAGAATGGTGTTTGCTCGACAGGACGGTGGCAATACTGTGGTACCACAGAGGGCACGCGTCCGAGGAATCCTTGCATCGGTGAGTTGCACCTGAGGCAAGAAACGCAAGCAATTCGTGAACCGAGACCTTAACGCCGCCGTCAATATCAGAAGATGTGCAGTGCTGAAGTCGATACCCGAGGAGCTTACACGATCCGACTCTGTGGTGCAGACTCTCATGGTCAAAGTGTGCGAGGAGAAACTGAAGCCGATAGCAGTCGTCTGGGCAAACAAGCCTGGGAGGCGTCTGCGACTGGGTATGTATATGTATACCCACCACGGTCATAGAACGTTTTACGGTTTGCTGACTATGAATTGAACCTGCAAGCAGCGAATGCGTTCACTCACTCGAAAATCGAACGTATTGCTTCTATCATCATTTTTAAAAGGCACCTATATTTGGATATGTGTGGCTGGCGACTTTGCAATACCGCCGAGAACCGAGCGCCCTCAGTCAATCGTTGATTCACAAAGTCGCCGGAACTCCGAGGCACGGCCAGTGACGCGGGAGCTCTTGCGTGTGTTCAGTAGGACTTCATCGAAAGCACCTCAGGGTCTTCGTGCAACGCTCTGGGTATTCTTTGGGAGGTTGCGTGCAGGCAGCAACGCGGCAACCGCTACATTTCGTAGGCACTGGAAGTGCCCTGCGCTACGTACCGTAGCACAGCGTAACTGATAATTTTCACGCTGCATTGAGGTTGTTCTGGCTTTGGGAACTCTTCCAGTGGCGTTCCCGACACCGGTGCTCCGTTCCAGGTGCGCCCGTGTACCGATATGACGTGCTGAAGCGTTCGTGGTTGCTGCAGAACGCACGCTATGGGTTGTCGCTCGGTTCCCAGCTTCGAAGCCCTGAGTGGCGAGCCGTGGACCTCGCGAGCACGTTTCCGCCGCTGGTTGCGCACCAAGTTACCTCGCCGCAGACAAGCTGTCACTACTGAACCGCGAACCGGCGGCGGTGTGATACTCTTTCATCCGGATTACGAGTTCCGTCAGTGCCGATGTGCCGTCTTCCATCTGAATATCTTGGGGGTACTGATTGCGCTGGGGCAAGGCGTTTACCGGCTGGCAAGGGCGCTTGCGATGCAGGCTTGGAGACAGCCCCACGATACGCTGTTTGCGGACACAGGGCCGCACTGGTTTCCCGCCGATAACTGCGTTTGTGGGCACCGCTTTGCAGATCATATGCCGCTGCATGCGGCTGTTGATGAGCGGATAGCGTTCTTGGAAACCGAGTACAAACTCTGGGATTTCTATCGAATCGACGTTCGTCACCTGACGCCACCGGAGGCAATTCCAAGGCTTGCTCTTGTCCCTCCAGACGTTGTAACGATGGCGTCAGCGGTACACTGGAAGCGTCATTTCTTGCATCGTTGTCTACCGCTTGGAAAGGATACGCAGGTGGAAAAGCTGCTGCTGCTGCATGGTACCGAGGTATCCGGGGGCAAGTTACGTACTCGTTTTGTACATACTTCCCGCAGACTGCCGCACACGCTGGGCGGAGCACCCCTTTCTCGGATATAACGCGGAGCAACGTGGCAGGACAGACATAAGACAGCAATGCGGCTGTGTCCCAGAAACGCTTTTCCGCCCGGCGTCCTGAAGCGGTCTGGCACGCTCGTTGTGCGTAGAACGGAAACCGCCGCATAGATGTCTCACGTGTGCCGCGAGTATGGCCCCGGATGGTGGTTCTCTACGACGCGGAAAGTGCATTCAATGGCACTGTCTGGGTTCAGCCCGCGTTTCGCGAGTGAAACCCCGTTCCACGCATGTTACAGACCAGTGGCGAGTGTGGTACGAGTTATTGGTGGCTGTCGTCTGGCGGCCCGGCGAGCACGCCTCGGCACTCTCGTGAACAAGGCTTTATGCCATTGGACGCAGCACAAAGATGGACGCTGCTCGCACCGAAACGCGCGAAGCCTTCCCGTGTCGGGTAGAGACAAGCGTGTACACATTCGCGCGCTGCAAGTGCACATGCAGCTACAGTGGAACAAATCACTGGTCTTGGGTTCCAACTAGGGTCGGTGCATGCGAAACGCACCGAACGTTTACCAACATCGATCTCGGAAACCAGACCGACACAATAACGATCGCTCGACAGTGTATCGTTCCCTGGAAGAAGCGGACGACTGGTAGCTGCCAACGATCATCGAGGCGAATCGTGCTGTACCCGCTTGTACCTCGCAGGCGTGTTGGCGCGCTGGGCTCTCACGAACCAGCCGACGACCTCAACTCGAGAGCGGATCCTGATCGTCCGCCATGTGCAACGGCGGTAACCGCGTCACTGAGTTTTGGTTTGCGCGGAAACAATGCCTTCGGTGCTGCTGAATGCACGTCGTGGTTGCAACGGGCGATCCGAAGCTCACGTGTTCATTCGCCATTGCTTTCGATACAGCTTCAGCGTCCTTCCTTGCAAGCATTACAGAGGGGCCTGGCGAATGCCGGTCGAGCTCTCGTCGTCGAGACTCGGACGCGATGCTTTCTTGGCATCGCGCTTTGTTATACCTGATGGTCGATACAGCGAAAAGCGTGCAAGTTTGCGAGGACCGTGTGAGCCTCCGTCAACCGGGACTCGGGTCGGGTGTGTCGCGAGTGCCCAGCATCCGGGTGCTTCGCGTCTGAAATACGACGCCAAACCGAAAGCGAGTCGCGCTCATTTAAAAGTGCTTGCCAGCCAATGCTGTTGCATTTACTTGCCTCGCGGAGGTTCTCGGGTAGATGAATGCGCCTGTGGTGGCACGCTTTTGGTTTCGATTCCCTCTATACCTGTGTCAGATTTGAATGGATAAATGCAGTGCCCGCCCTGCTCCTGGTTTTGATTTTTCCGAGCTTTTTCCTAGTTCTAAATCATCGACATTCAAAAGTGCAGCAGAAAGGCGCTCACCGGTTCATGCAAAGTTTTAGGATTCTTGATCGGCCTTGACGAGTGGCTCGTTTGACGCTCTGCTACTGGGTTTCGATTCGTCACTGCCATCACGATGAGTCGCGACGCCATCGAACGACAATTCGTAAAATAAACGGTATTACTATCAAACGCATGCGTGGTGGTATCCCTTCATCTCCTCTAGTTCCGCGCTGCACGCTCAGAGCACGCATTCTCCAAGGCTTTTCCTCTGGTTGAAGGCAACTCGTAGGCGCAGCTCGCCGCCCAAATGAATTGACAACGAAAACAACTCGACGGCGACTGTTGACGCGCTGCTCACGCGCTCGTCTCGAGCGGTCACTGAACTTGTCACGTCAAATGATCCATTCTGGCCGAAAAACAAATGCATTTGCTTGGTGGCCATCGACGAAGCCGGCTACGACCCCACCAGCATTGTACCTGTCACGAGATACGATCCGAGAGGCTCAGCGTCACTTGTCCTTCCACGGCAAACGTGTATGCAATTGGACTGCAGTCACCGTCGCGATCTCTTCCAGTGCAGGGTGTTTCATCGCTTGGTATGAAGTCAACGTAAGTGGATCGAAATTTGTCGACTTGTTCTCTAACCTGGGGTATTCGTTCCGGTTCTCTTTACATTATGGACAGAATCGAGCACCACAAATTCTGGATGGTATACGACGCAGTGCGCTAGTGCGTTCAGCGGATAGAGTCCTCGCTGGGGGAATCGCTAAGACGAAGCCGGCGATTGTCGGGTACGGCATTTGAGAACGAGATAGAGGAGCCCATCGACAGCAAGCTTCTGTATCCGCCAAGGGCATCAACCGTGTGCTGAAGCAAGCGTTTACGTGCCACAGGCCAGCCCTCAGGGTACATGGAGTAGGAGGTGGAGGTGGTGGTGTTCCTTAGATGGACATTGGCGGAGCATCAGACCACAGTCGAATTTCACCGCTGCCCAGGGGTGCACTGAGGCTGCATACGAAGCAGGTGAAACTCGCAAGAGAAGCGACGATCCTAACGACCGTCTGTATACGATGATGTGCGTCGATAGCAGCCGCAAGCAGCGAAATCGGGACGTTAACGCTACCATCAGCATTCTTCGACGACTGAAAGTCGAGATTGAGAAAAGGAAACACCGGTGTATTTCAAGCCGGAGGTGGAAGAGACCAAAAGAAGCAATCGCATAAACAGTCGGCAATGACTGGTGCGCATGATAATGTGAAGAGCCCAAAGCTTTGGATTGTACGCCCGCATCATGTGAGTGGACCGATTCTATTCCATCTAAAATTGTATGTAAGTTGCAGGTACGGAGCCACCCATGCCAAGCCTCGAAAGGCAAGCATGAAACGTCCTCGTCTCACCATGCACATCGCTGGAATTGCATGCGACGGTCCCCAGGTACCTATCATAATTGGTTCGACCCCCAGGTTCGGCAAGCAACCTTGGAGTCGCCAACGCACGGCATTAATGATCATAAGTTTTCTGAGCGTAGTCTCGTGTACGTGAACTGGCGATCCCCGGTGGCTAGAGTGCTCTCGGCATCCGGGAAAGCGTCCATTGATCCGTATCAGAACTTGGGCCTGAACCAGTCACTCCCATTTTTGCACGTGCTGCTGAGTGCGAGGCCATTCCAGGCGCAACGATACGCGCGTGGAACGCATATCAGCAGCTGGTCAGACAGACATACAGACAAGCAGGCAGGCATCGCCCTGCATACTTGCGAGAGTCTCGGTTCGGGCTGCACGCGCGCCGAACGAACAAGGAACACGCGGGCCGCAGGCTGATGATTGATCTCAGGTGCCTGGCAGGCATCTTGTCGCTGGATCGGACCTCGTGCACCGTCACCTAAAAAGCTGTGCTACGTTTGCTACCGGCTGCGTGCGCACAGAGTGAAGACATGGCGGCGTCACGGGGTAAACTGACGTGACACCATTCTATGGCCATTCACCTCGAATCATGGAAAACACGCACTCTTCACCAGGTGTCCAGGAAACAGGTTCTGGGTCTATATATGTGCGGCGCTTCAGCGTTGCTCGCTCACTGACCTGCACCGCAGCAGTGCCATCGTCGTTGCAGAGATCCGATGCCCTCTCTCTACTGGACAACGATGTTCCTCATGAAAAATGTTCCGCTTTCCAACACAATGCCCCTATTGCGTACGACACACATCATCTCGAAAGTTCACGCAGAACAACGCCGCTGGCGCGCTTCGGAAGCGTCAGACATATCGGGTTGTTGATCGAGGCATCCAACGCTGGGCGTAGATGGTGCATGCACGCTTTGTTACTGGTGGGATGAATTCGTTCTTGCCCTCATGCGTTCGATTCCCTCGCCGTTTTAAATTCCGATCTGGTCGCCGTATACCATCTCGTGCGGCCGGAGCGCCCAGCGGCTGTGCGGCGGATGAACGATCGAAGAAATTGTCTCGTACGCTGTGCAAGCAACGTGCTGAAATGCGGGCAATGTTGATGAGACAAATCAGTATCCAGGAAAGAGCGGTACGCGAACGCCACCTCGATCAACGCCTGGATATGGAACGGTGCAAGCGTCCAGCAACGTCTTCGATCTGGCACAGGAAACGTTTCCCTGGGCAAGTGCTGCACCTCCGCTAATTTTGTACAAAGCGATTCCATCCCGCGTAGGCATTCGCGCTTGACGACGCCGAGCGAACACGTGGCGTTCGCACAACGCAGATTGAAACGACCAGACGTGCGCGAATCAATGGTGGCGCATGCTGCAGTCTCAGTCGTGCCGCGCATCGCCACAGGGTGAATGCGCGCGATCGCCACCGTTTCCATGCGCGGCGCACGGAGGTGGCGCCCTGCCAATCTTCGCCCTGCGCTCGGCAGACTAGTGATGCACAGCTGATCTTGCTTTGTCCAAATCGACGTACAGCGTCTCTCGGTGCTGAATTCGTTCGTTTACGTCCAGAGAGCTGTCGCTTCGTTTGAAAACCTAGAATATGGCGAACGTGGCGATGAATAAAAGTAGCAGCTCGGGCAGTGCTCCGCGAGTCCTCAAGGCAGACGACCCGCTGACTCCCGGCGAGAAAGCGGTGATCGTCTGGTACCTGCTGGACGCGATCACGCACTTGGGGCTCGAGCTGCCGTGGCTCATCCTTACCCTCACCGTGACAGTTGAGCGCTCAAATCACTTCATGGCTCTACCGTGGAAAGAGTACGCAAAGGCGGATCCGCGTTGGGGTCGTCTTCACGACTGCACCGCGGCACTTGAGGTGCCGACGGCGCTTCTCTGGGGTCCGTTAGCGCTCGTTCTCGCCTATGGGACATACCGACGACGGCCTTGGCGACATTTTTGGCAAGTGATTTGTGCAACAGGTGAAATTTACGGCAACTGGATGACGTTCGGTCCGGAGTGGCTCACCGGCAGTCGCGAGCTGAACCCGGCGAATAGCTGGGTCCACAAGTGGGTCTACCTCTTTTTTGCCAACGTTTTATGGATTGTGATCCCGCTCATCTTGCTTATCGAGTCGTTCGGAGTGCTGCTGGATGCATGTGATCGAAGCAAGAGCCACCGGCGAACGGACATGGTACCGGGCAGGACCGAGATGCTCGTGATTTGGTCAATGCTGGCACTGTACGCCGTTGTTGTTATCGGCTTTGGTTTCGTCAAGCATCTGGTATAGTCACCGATTTGTTCTGGCGCATGTGCACTGTGACCATGTGTCGTGGAAGCGCGTACGTTCTGCTGCGTTTGTTTGCGGAGAGGTGTGCTGGATCGGCCCCTGCTCGTTCATCAACCTGCATGTAGGTTCGTTTTCGAGGCGAGTGCGGGAGGCGCGAAGGCAGGTGCTCACGGAGAAGGTTTCCGCAGTTTCCAGTTGAGCGTTTTGGTAGGTGGAGCGTTTCAAGAGCATCTCGGACGTGAGATATCGATATGTGGGCATCCTGTCCCAGAAGCGTGGCGAAGTGGGGCTGTATCCAGCGCAACAAACGCTCCTGCCATCCATGACGGAAACTGGTTCCCGTAAGCTCAACGTAAAGTCTGTTTATCTTCTAGAGACTGCAACTGGATGAACGCGCCGCGCTCAAACTCGTGTTCACTGCAGCAGCATGCCTGCGCAGCGCAAATGGGCTCAGAGCTGCGTCGTGCATGCACGTATGCAAGCAAACGGACAAGCGCTCTTCTGAAGCGCATACCAACACAACCTGGTAACCCGCGAGCTGCGGCTAGCATCATCAACGATACGTTACCGTAATCAGGCGCCCTGGTATGCGCTGGAATATGCTCGGGCTTGGACTCGAAGCATACCAGGGGCAGAAGTACGCTCACAGCAGCAGCAGCAGCAGCAGCAGCCTCACGGTTGCCGATATACAATGCTGCTTAGCGAGCGCGGGCCTTTGCTGAATACATCCGCGCCCTGGGCAGAGCGGGGTCGTATTCGATATACCCAATGGCAAGGGCCAGCTAACGGTACGACTTTACCGTCTCTTATCGCTAGTTGCGCGTCATTGCGCATGCACTTTTTCGTCAGCGGTTGATCAGGTATCCGCAAATATCCGCAGATCGAACGCTGACTCATGATGCACACAAATGGTCAGTGCGTTTCTCATACATATCCAAGAGACAATGCAGGACTTGATCCCGAGGCTCAATGTCGGGCGAAAGGGCCTCTGAAACACGGGCTCGTCTCACAGTGTCCTCTCCGACTGAAGATTCGTATGCTGGCGAGGGTGACGTCCCAGATGCGGATGTGCGTTGTCTCCGGCTGCTCGGTAAGTGCGCTTCGCCGCTCAGACCGAACTCATCGCTCGCGAGACCCACCGCAAATGCTGCTGCCGGCTCGTGGTCGCTCCAGGGTCCAGGAGCGCGTCCCGCTTCCGCTGAGATGCGTGATGCATTTGCAGAAACGCTGTGCATCGGCAGCGCATTGTCGTTGATCACTCGCACGCTGTAGCGCCTCCTACGATTGGAAGACCAGCGTGCACAGATTGTCGATACGTGAGTGGTCTCTAGTAGTGTTGCCGACCTTGTGCACTCGTTACGGAGAGGTTGACCTGTGTTTTCTGATGCCCTGCTCGGGCGGCTATCCGCATCCTCGATGGGATCCAGGAACAGAGCCGTGGACTCAGCCGACTCCAGCGTGTCATTCGCCGGGGATGTCCAACACGGTAATTGTGTCGCTTTGCTCCGCATGGTAAACGCAGCCGGCTCCCATGCACGACGCCCAAGCCCTGTCGCATCACGATAATCGTTCACGTTTTCATCATACAACGTCGAACTCGGTCGGATGGCGTGCGTTCCATACCGACGTGGCTGCAGACGAATTGGCCGAAACCTTGCAGGAGCGTGGCACCGGTTGGCGCAGCGTACACCGCAAACAGCAACTTGGAGCGCGATCACCGCTTCGACATCGAGCTTATTGCGCTGCATCATATCAGCGTAACTAAAATCCGCTAGCGCTAAAGCGACGTCCTCTATTCGTACGAAATGCTCGACGAAATTCTCGTGCAAAGCACTGAGAAACATAGAGCACTCTGTAGCCGTTGTCGGCAAGGTGATGTTGCCGATATCTCCATCAGCATTGCACGAGCGTCCAATGTCATCGATGCAGTATTCATCATCGATCTGCCATTCTTCTGCTTGGTGCTTATCGTAGAGAATTCTCGCGATCATATGGCTGAGACCGATCCGCGCATTTCCCTCGAAATGCTGCATCAGTTCAGACAAGCATTTCCAATTTTCAAGAAAGCGTCCCCTCTTGGTTGGTTTCGTACCAGGCGCAGCAATAGGCTCCATCGCCTGGCCCACGAAACAGAACTGCATCCATTGAATGGCCCGACGGATGTCGCCAGCACATCGTCGAGCTAACTCTGCCGTAATCTGCTCCAGTGCCGAGGAACGTCCAAACCTATCGGCATCGCGCGCATCAGCCAGTCTCGCAGCAATTTGAAGCAAAACTGTTTGAATGCGCCTCTCAGTCACCGGGAGAAACTCAATGTGTCGCACCCACGGCGGCAACTGATCCGGCAGCTTTGCCTGGCCTCCGAACAAGAAGCGAATCTGGCGAGCACGCCAGTGCGGGTCGCTGGGCAAGATCCAGGCCAAAGGCAGTCGCAGTCCGGCAAGCAGCGCAAGCAAACGACTCTGGAACGAACTGTAAACTTCGTGGTCGCGCTCTTGGATGCCCACAGGAAAGTCCTCGACGACGGCGAGATATCGGTCGTGGTGGTGTCCGGCGGAGGCATTAGCCCCAAGCCGCTCCGCACCAGGCTGGTTCTGCTGGCGTAGATGCGTCACCGAACTCCGTTGAGTGAAGCTAGCGTTGCCACGCCACTCATCCGCGGGCGTGTTGCTTACCATCAACAGAAACTCTAGAAAGCTCTCCAGTACTGAGGCGCTTCCCAGCTCGGTGTCAAAGTAGCGATCGGTACAAGTCCATCGTACAACCGTCGCTCGAAATCGCTGGGTGGCCAGAACGTCCAAAGTCGCTGACGCCCCGGCACCGCTAGGGCCCCAAATGAGTGCCACTTGCGGCGCATAGGGCGCAGCTTCGAACTGGCTGTTCGAACACGTCTCCCAAGCGTGACAGAGCCAAGTCTCGATCTCAACTCGTTTCTTTGGCGCCACAGCCAACTCCTCAACGCACGTCGGCCGGAATCGTTCGCACCAGAGAAGGCAGGCAGCGTCCTGGTCCGAAGGCTGCGCACCGCCAACGCCTGCGACACCAGCAGCGTCCAAGCGGCTGCCGCGGGTCCAGCCGGACGCTGTCGGCGGCATCGAACACTCGTCTCTCCGCAGACGTCGTTTCCAGCGTCTTTTATCCGAGGTTTCAGCTTTTACATCACCATGGAGCGCTCTAATTGTAAGCTGACGTCTGCAGTTCATGCGTATGAGACGAGCATTCCGCTCCGGGGTCGCTCTAGCTCCTGAGCTGAAGTCCTAGCGCAAGCCACGTCTGGCCTGAGGCGCTTCCCGCGATTGGCACAGGCGGCGCAAACGCCATCGATTCGGTGCAAAGTACCAAGCGCGCTGCAGAAAAAAGCAGAGAAACGAAGCACTAACTAGCAACGACATAACAATATCTTTGCCCCTTTACGGTTAGGGTTAAAAAGAGGAAAAGGTTTCCGTATTGTCGAAAGTTGACCTTCGAGGCGGAAGGTCCCGCGAGTCGGACGAGTCTGCCAGACTCGTGCTTCATGCTCCACCCAGCGCCGAGTGCTTTACTGAGATCCGAGCAGCTCGTCCGAAACACAGTTTATTCCCGGATCGGGGGCGCACAGGGTTGCGTCTGGGCGTCGATATGGTCGCAGTGGACTCCCATAATATCGCTTTGCGCTGCCGCAAGCAGTAGGGCTGTCTACGCGGCTTCCAGGCTCCCAGCATGGTGATAAACTCTGACCCCGTGTCAGTTCAAGCATTCCTCGAACCGACGCCCGCCGAGGTATGGCAAAGCTGTTCTGTCTCTGTGATGCATCTACCCAACGGTTCAAGCGCTACGACGAGTGCAGCAAGGCGGGCAATCGCCGCACGATACAAGGTACGACACGACCAGTTCATCCGATAGCAAGTATAATTAATCGAACTTGGAGGTAAAGTGCATCACCGTCGACGCATTTTCGATTATGAATACCCATCTGTCCCGCAATCTGGAAACTATGGTCCATACAAACGCGTTGTCGTCGGAAAAATCATCGCTGTGTGTTACCTGTAAGCGACGAGCGGCAGCAGCGCCCTCGGGATCGCAACCGGCAAGGCGCCGCGATCGAGCAAAGCGTCGCGCGAAGCGAAGCGCGTGCGTGGATAGTGTGCCTGGGTTGTCGTGCGTGGACGCTTTGGTCAGGTACGTGCACTCCGCACCTTGGTGTGCGAGACGGGCTGCATCATCATGGACGCTAAGGCTGCCCGTGTGCTCCCAGCGTCTTGTCGCGTTACGGATGCTGCTGATATTAGGGGGCTGAACGGCCCCATCGCAGGCGACGACGGGCGCACTCGGTGTGGTACCCTCGGTGGTGACGCCTCGAGCGAGCGTAACCCTGAGAGTCTCGAAACTCGGGGTGTGCTTCTGCGTTCATCAGAGCCGGAGGCGTTTCCTAGCTTTCAAAGTTCGGGTGAAACTTTGAATGAAAAGTCTCACCTCCGAAGAAGTGTCTCGTTGAGTTGTCTCGAGGGCTTGCCAAGGCGGCTCTGCTGGCGAGAACTCGCAGTGTTGCTGTCCTCAGCTCCCGATATAAATGGACAGTTGCGAGAACGACGATCGGGTTCGAATGAGTTTCTGTTCAAGCGGACTCGAAGCGAGGCAACCATGCACGCGACTTTCCTCCTTGATATGCCGGTGCATGTGAGCGAAACATTCTCCCATGTACTTTTAGACGAAGTTGCACAGGAGTTCGGCAGAGTGGCCGTGTTGCAACCTGCCTGGACGGCCGGAGCGCACATGATGCGCTCTGATGCACTTGCCACTGCTGCCGTTTGCGCGCCGTCGATGACCGGCCGCGGTTCGTTACCAGGACCTGCGCGAGTACTACCAGCACATCACTGGGCTCCACCGCAGCGTCCGAAGATGGTGCCAGATGGTCACCTGAAGAGAAGCAATTCCATTGATTCACTTCGTGGCTGCCAGCACGAGGCGTCGCAAGCGCAAAGTGCCCGTAGAGAGGCTCTACGCCGTTTCCGCCATCTCCTTATGTTACAGAAACTTGAACAGCATGAGGATTCCCCGCTGAGCACACCACGAGAGACAACCGAGAATATACCTGATGCAGCTGTCGAAGACGACGAGATCGTTATGCATGGAGCGGCCCTGAGTGTGGCACCGGACGATAGAGCGGAGCCGAGTCCCGCAGTGTCTCTTCGTGTGGAGAGCGCTTCGCCAGCAGAGCCAGCGATCGTGCGACCTCAGTGTGCCGGACGCGCTACTGAAGCGCTTGCACAGAGTGTGGATCGTTCTGCTGCATCACTTCGACGGGAACGGCATGTCATGGGGTTATCTGCCAGAGATGTACCCAGCGCTGCTTCTCACGCGAAAACCGGTTCGTCTTCCGCGGCTCTCGTGGTGCCGTGGCGGAAACGCTGGGCACTGTTGTGGTACGACCAAGCATCGCGCCCGACGGTTACCGTTCGCACCATCGTTCGAAGCATGGTCTACTGTCTCTATGAATCGTTATGTTTCTGGGGTCATCGCGATTTGGGTCGCACGCTGAAGCTCGCCCTCGAGACATGCCTTGATGAACTGCTGCCGCCGGGGAAGCTCAGTTGTCGTCGCAAAGTTCTCGAGTACCTTGTTCCGTGTGGTTGCGGCAGCTATGTGCTTTGGTACTTGCAACGTCGTCGCATTGTCGCCGGCAAGCCGGCACTCTATCAGCTACCGCGCTTCCATTGGACCCACTTGCGTACGTGGCGATCCGCCGCATTCACTGTCACATATCGCATGCTCCGTCTAGCGGTTATTTATCGATTTTTTCTCAAGTTCGGGACGCCGCTCTATCGCCTCGCGACCTTGTTGGCGCTCGTGCTCTCTTTTTTCCGGGCCGAGATTCTCAGCGATCTCTTTCGCATCCGGCAGTGGCCTCGGTATATTTCGTTTGTCCAAGGCACGCGCACGGTGATTCGTAGCGTCGTGTACGCTGCAGCGTTCAGCATTCCGCTCGAGCGTTTCGGTTCAGCGTTTGCGATTTCGCGGCGGCGGGCAAATATTCGCAAGGCGATATTCTTCGGCACGGTGATGTTGAGTAGTCGCGTGCGCCATTTCGTGCGGCAGATGCGCCGTGTATTTGAAAGCAAGTCTCTTCGCGGAGCGCGCCTACTTGCAACCCACGGCGTCTCGTGGACCTGAATAGGTAGCGGCCACCGCCATGCCTGCTCAGGCCAAGTCGAGAACACTGAAACGCATAACCAGGGTTTTATGCTTCCCAGACCTGCGATTAGGCCATGCACCACAATGCTGCGCTCTCCACCCTCTATTCATGTAGTTTGATCAGCACTCAACGCTTGATCTCTGCACCACACGGAAGCGTCGTTTGCAAGGCCTCATGACAAACGGGGAGATGCAAGGCTGCAAGCACGCACGCACGCACGCACGCACGCACGCACGCACGCACGCACGCACGCACGCACGCATCCCCTGCCCATGCGATCTCGCATCGAACGGATGTATGCGTGCACCGGCGCTGCCAGGGGATGATGCGCCTTTAGAGTTTTCAGAACAAATATGTCCATAATTGTTTACGCGCAGGTGCACCTACGCATCCGCTACGCGCTCACGCTGCGCTGCCGCGCCATGCACGCGGCTAACGTGCTGCGTGCGTCCGCGATGTCATTGTGCAGGTCCGTCAAAGTCCTCTATACGTACGCTGCTCTACCCAGACGCAGGGGATGCCTTCTTATCATGGTAGCTGCAGGAGTCCGTGCCATACAAATGAAAAAAACACCCGGCCAAGTACGCAGAATTAGACAATGCATCCGTTTATGTGCACTGGACAGGCTACTGACTCTTCGTCGCTGTAGCGACACATCCCACCAGACTGCGGAAAAACTTCCTCGCACAGGCGCTGTTGCCTAGTATGATCATGAAACAGCACGAGAATGGGCCTAAAAGTCTCGATCAGCGAGCACGCCTAACGCCGACTCGGATTCCAGCGCGAGCCGTCCCCGATGGTAGCTGGGAATCCCGCTGCAAACCTTTCACCAGTTCACTGGATTGTACGCCGCTTCAAGGAGCCGCATGTGTTCAGACTGCAGATGATAAGGCACAGTCTCCAGTTCCTGATGCGCTATGAGCGTCAGCCAGACAACCAAGGGATTCCGCGACGACGGAAGCACCAGCCAGCGCTCTACTGGGCCCAGTGCCGGAAGCAAATACAACAACCCTGCTGTGTACCCAAAAACGGCCGCCATGAGGCCAGATACACTGAACTTGCTTCGACCGAACAAATATACATCGGGTTTGTGGTTGAAGAGCAGATCAAATAGAAAGTCGTTCAACACCAGAAACGCAGCCATCAACAACGACATTTGCTTCTGGCTCAACGTGCAACCAACCAATCGATGTTTCACCGTCGGCTCCAAGTGTACCTTTATAGCCAGCGCAGCAAACGCCACTCCATACAGCCCCGACTTGGTCAACGGCAACGAGCGCACCCAGTGGCCATAGGTGTACTGGAGCACCTGTTGGACCAGCGTTACGAACACGGCGAACGGTAGAAACTTGCGTGTACCCATTTGTTTCTCGACCGTCTGAAAATAGTATAGCATGAGCCATGCAAAGATTGCCTCCCCCGGGTACCGAAACGCAAAAACAGAGAGGAAGAGCCGAAACACGGCTGGAACGACGCTACTTAAACCCGGCGGCAGGAACACTTCCGTGTCCCAGTGGCGCAATCCCAGGAGATAGATGGAAAGCGTTCCGATGAGCCCGAGCACCAAGAACGTTGCCGTCGCTGGTGCTCCGTTGACGCTCGGTCTGGGCACCGGTTGCAAAGGCTTTCTTTCATTTGCCATGGTGCATAACCTTCAGAATTTCACAGGCTCGAAAACGGGATCGAAAGGTGGAGAAGAGGTCCGACGGTGGTCTTGGACATTTTGTCCGTTGAGTGCATATTCATACATTATCATCCCATTTCACCCGTTGGATCTGGGCGTTGCCGTTGAACGTCTTCCAGCGTCGCGGGTACGCGAGCAATGCGCGTGCATCCGATCGCAAGTAGACGGGAGCACTGTTACGCATTGCGCTTTAGCATTGTTCGGCTCAATCGTTTTACAACCAGTTGCGGGCTGCAACTGGACCTCAGTTTCAACTTGCGCTGGCGTTTACCTTGTGTTCGGAAACGAGAGGTGTGTACTCATCATGCACTACTTAGCTGACCGCTTCAGGCTCAACGCGGACGCGCCTACGCTATCCGCCGCAAACCAGAGCTTGTACTTTGCGTTGGCGAGCATAGTCGATGGTGTGAACTCTGCTTTCCTCCTGCTGACTGCAGCTCTTGTGTTTTGTATGCAAGCTGGTTTCGCTATGCTGACAGTGGGCTCCGTAAGAAACAAGAACGCGAAGAATGCGCTCGTTCTCAATCTCTGTGATGCGTGCGTCGGCGGTGTCGCCTACTATGTGCTTGGTTTCGGTTTTGCGTTCGCCCCTATCAATGAGGCACTGCTCACCTACGACAATTTTGATACGGAGTTACCCCTCAGTCCTATATACAAGACAAAGTCGAATGGCTTTATTGCTTTTCAGCATTTTGCGTTGGCACACATGCAGTCGCCGCTGACGAAAGATGCGTTCACGTATCTCTCCGGCTTATCGGTTCCATCTGGTACAAATAATGGAGCTACTCTCTTCCTGTGGTGGTTCCAGTTCACTTTCTGCCTGACAGCCGCGTCCATTGTTGCCGGAGCGATCTGTGAGCGGGTTCGCGTGTTCGCCTACATCGGGTTCGTTTCACTCATGATGGGTTTTGTCTACCCAGTGATCTCTCATGCCATGTGGGACGCCAACGGATGGCTGAATGTGTTCTACAACAAAGTCACAGATCCAACGACCGGTCATATCACCGGCAGCTTTGGCATCTACGGTTCCGCGGGCTCAATTGACTTTGCTGGCAGCGGCGTAGTGCATATCACTGGCGGTGCTGGAGCGTTTATTGGCGCTGTGATCATCGGCCCCCGAATTGGCCGTTTCGATGAAAATGGGAAGATCCGTCCCATTCCCGGGCATAATATCTCGTTGATTGTTCTCGGTGGCCTCCTGCTGTGGTTCGGATGGTTCGGTTTCAATCCGGGTTCGCAGCTGGGTACCTTAGCGTACTCCGATGGTGGAAGCTTCGACGGTGTAGTGCGCGGTGGCTTCAATGGTAACGGCGTACCGACCGTGTATTCGACTGCAGGTCAGGTGGCCCTAGCTGCTGTGAACACGCTCGTGTTACCTGCAGCTGCTGGTATCACAACGCTTATGATCACGCGATTCTTTGACCACTGTTTTGACTGCGCATCCATGGTGAATGGCTTTATCCTGGGCACGGTCGCCATAACGTCTCCCTGCTCGACAATCCCGACGTACTCCGCGCTGTGCTGCGGTATCATTGGCGGATTTATTTGGGTTTTCGGAGATAAGCTCGTCCAGAGGCTGCGTATCGATGACCCGCTGGGCGCGATTGCAGTGCATGGATTTGGAGGCACATGGGGAATCATCATTCCTGGCTTCTTCGCGAAACCGGATTATGTCGCTATGGTTTATGGCCCAGCCGATGGTTCAGGTGGTGTATTCTATGGCTACGGAAAGCAGCTCGCTGCTCAGCTGACTGAGATTCTCTACATTTGGTCGTTTGTATGCACTGTCATCGGAGGATACTTCCTGATCCTCAAGTTCCTCGGCCTGCTGCGCGTCTCTCCGGAGGAGGAAATTCTGGGCAATGATACCTCGCATCATGGTGGCCCTGCTTATCCAGAGGATGACGTTGGCCTTGAGGAGGATCTTGCAACGCTCCGAAGCTACCAAAAGTCGCAGAAAGTGGACCAGAAGGAATCAGGCTCGGACTCTCCAGCTGAGGAGCCCGTTGCAGTCTAAGGACTGGTGGAGCAAGTTGTGATCCTTATCGTGGTCGTCGTCGTCGTAGTGATGACAGTTTCACCATTTTCATCATGAGCTCGGCGCGATGACGAAAAGTATAATCGTTGAAGAGTCCTTGTCTTTTGTTAACGTTGCCTGTGACGTGAACGGAGCGCGGGCGCTATCCGGTCCCTGCACTGCGTTGCAGACAAGGCTGGACAAGACGTCGCTCACGAATGCGGTTAGATGCATCGTTGACTCGATAAAGGAACGGAACGTCCAAGTCATATTGCGTTGAGTTCAATACAAATAAACGAATGATCCGCAGACGCAGTGGAACCAGATCGTTGCATTGGAGATACCTTTCGCAGTACCTAAACGACACCACTGTTGCCTTCTGCGCAGCTGGCGCAGAGCCTCCGTTGACGTCTGCCGTCCACTATGACCTCGGAAGCGGTGGACACGAAGCGCTATGGCAAAAGACCCGTAGAGTGCCTCGTTCTGGCGTGTACGCGAGCCGGGAAGCCGTTCTTCTTCTGGAGCACTCGCCAGTGGCCGGACTGGCAGCAACGTCGACTTGTCGTTTCGCTGGGAGCGAGCGCCGCTGCTCTCGTGGCTCGCCTCGAACATAAGCTGCGTCCGAGCTATGGAAAGAGGAGCAATCGCTATCTCGTGGAAGGTGAACGACGCGTTTGGTGTTTGGATCTGAGTATCGACGACTGCGTTTTACTCGCGGGGGTCCGGAGCCCTGGGGGACCAGCCTCAGCACCCCAGTGCCAGTTGAGAGAACCCTCTGTCTATCGTTGTCTGTGCCTTGCTTTACAATCCTGGTTACGACGAGTCCTCCTGAGCCAGCTACCCACTAGCGTCTTTGCGACGCTGCACGTTCGGCCCGCCTTTGACATGCATCCCTATATCGATAGCGATAGCATCGGCAGTGTACTGGAAATGGTGCTACATCATCCGCTCGTCTGTATCCGTGACCTGCTTCCGCTCAGTGGTCCCTTGTTGTATCCGAGCCAGCGCTCCAGTCTGATGGATTCCATGCAACGTCTCATAAAGCTCGTTGAAGAGCGAGCTCGTCCAGTACGAGTCTCCGCGTGTCTCCTGGTGGACGTCGTTGCAAACGGTATGATGGTGGCGCGCATTTCCATGAACGTCGGAGCACCTCTGTATTTGATCATGCTGGGGCTCGTTCGTGTCCTACACGCGGAATCGTGTGTACGACTGCAGACCCCAGATTACGAGCCCCTGTACCTCGTGGCTGGCGGCAGCGGACGCTACCGACTCATCTATGCGTTGTGTCGCGCGGTAGCACCTCAGGTGCTTGACGAGGAGCCCATTCGCTCGCTGCAGGCATCGGTACTGCAGACAGCTGCTGTTCAGCACGCGCAGGCCCACGACAGGTTACTGGTCAATCTCATAGATTCACTGACGCCAGCGGACCTGGAACGTGATATCGGGACAGCCGCCCTAGCAGCCTGGCTCCCAGAACGACACACAAAAGCGCCACCCTTCGCCTTGGCCGCAATCTTTCAGACAAGTCGCCGGTTCGTTAGTGTTCATATCGATGATGAATCGCACTGGTGGATTCTGGCTGCATATCGCCTGTATGAGCAGCGACAACGGAGCTCGAATGTGCGGCATGCACCCTTCAGCCTGAAGGCGCCAACGCGCAGGCTGTCCTGCTTCCCGAATCGCTCCTGTTACGGTGAACAGTGTATCGTGTTTGTGATATTCGAGCTATCTGAGACTGGTTCGGGACTCGTTCAGATAACCGACCAAGTGCCGGCGATCGTGCAAATGATCGCCGATCGTTGGACGGGGCATTTGCTGCAACTGAGTTTGCACCATCCAATTCTACGTTCTTTGGACCAGGAGCCTGAATGGTACCTATGGAGTGGCCTTTGTCGCCTATATGCGCGCTGAGCTCCGTGCTCGTGTCTCACTGGAGACGGTGGCGACTGCCTCGGCGTCGTCATTGAAGCAGATCCATTTCAGCGTACAATGGAAAGGAGTCCTTCATCGCTGACTCGGAGTTCACGTGGAAATCTGGAACTCGTGCCTCTGCCATCAAGAACAGCCTTTGCGCGCTTTCCCTGCACCCGCTTCACTTTGCTCTCTTTCGAGCTCGGGTTTTACACACGCCGATCTTTCCTTTTCCTCACACTGCGTTGTGCGTAGTCAAAGGATGTCGGCGGCAGCATGAAAGTCAGGATTTCGCTGCTTTCGGCTATTGTTCGTGCAAGGCATGCGCAGGCGGTCGTAGTTGCAATCTACGCAGCGGGTGCCATTGTCACGCTTGCGAATATGGCCTCGGTGCGTCCTTCGCCGCGGTGATGCAGCCACTAGAGTCAGGTATTTCTCGGTGTCGATAATGAATGCGCCTTCGAGACAGACCCTGTGGCGCGTGCACGCTGCCCTCTTAGCACGGTACACGCCCTTGACGGGTATAGAAGCATTGGCCCAACGGTCTGCACGGTTCCTGCGCCCTGTGCGGTGCCACGCGATGACGGGGTTCTTCTGAACGATTCCATGCGCGAGTACCCTGTACGCTGCGCTTGGAAGCGCACGTTGCTCCGTTCGATGCAGGATACGTGGAACGCCACGACGTCCGTGATGAAGCAGGTGTCGGAGAGACACTCCGGATTGGAGACCAAGTTGATAAACTCCGTTTCGCCTATGCTCCGTTCACGCAGATTGTTGACGCTTGCTCTGTGAGAGGCGGTCCCTGTCTCGACTCACGTGCGAGTCCAGGACGCTTCGCGATGTGAACAGCAGAGACGAGAGCTTCTGGGAGCGTACGCTATGAGCCGTGTGCTGCTATTGCCGAATCTCGTCTCGTCGATCTCCACAATGAGAACAGGACTTGTCTTTGGAACGGGCCGAGGAATGGACGTGAGCAGTTCAGTGAACGTTTGGCATGAGCTAGTGAGCAAGTCGTCATGGGACGACGTCCAGTGGTTTTCCTCGCCGATCTATTGACGTGAACTGCTGCATCCACGAATTACCTTGAAGCAGAAAGATCGAAACGTTGGAGAATGCAGGATTGGAGCACGCGATACGCTTGCAAATGAGATGCGTGAAAGCTTGCGCGTATGCAATAGCTGATGATGGAGGTGATTCTGGGAAATCTTGCTGGAGCGCTTCGCGAACTATCCTGATTCTGGTAATGCACCGCATTTCAGCGACCGAACGTCGAAAGCGTAACCCCGAATAGACGACCGAGAATCCTAAAACGATGTATGAATCCCTACGCCCCTATGTTTAGAATACGAATATCGAGGCGGTGCGTATACAGAAATGTTCGAGAAAAGTCGCAAGGCAGGACCAGAGCGAGTACTTTAGTGTCCTACGCTAATCTGCGACGGGCATCGTACAAGACGCTTCTGGACAAATGAGACATTTTCGTGTGGGTGTATCGAATCACCAGCAGATCCCGCACTGCCTCTTCTAGCAAAACTTGCATCACCATGTACGGATGAGACATTTTCGTGTGGGTGTATCGAATCACCAGCAGATCCGGCAGTGCCTCTTCTTGCAAAACTTGCATCACCATGTACGGATGAGACATTTTCGTGTGGGTGTATCGAATCACCAGCAGATCCGGCACTGCGTCTTGTTGATGCAAACTGCATCATCGCCGACTACAGCGCATGCTGCGCGGCACGATGACACCAAATATGCGCCTCGTACCATCGTCTCGCCTGAACGTCGTGCACAAAAGGCCGCGCGCACCAGTGATCGCACGGCGCTCATGGTGATGCTCCTTCGATTACATGCGGCTTTGCTGAAGAACGCGGTTGGGAGCTCAGGCCTCGGAGAATGTCGATATGCGGATCTGCCTCTGAACATGCTGCAGCAATGTTCCAATGGACACGGAGTCCGCTCGTTTTACCGAGAAATAAAACGACGCACAACGAGCGCCACCAGTTACATATTTATATGAAGAGGAGCTTTATACAGTTTCACGCAAGAACCCTGCGGCGTATCGCACCGTTGCATGTGATACACGCACACAGTGCGCGATCCAAATTAGGTTCCCATCACACCGCATCATCGAACCATTTCATGCAGTACGCAAACAGAGAGAGAGCGAGTGAACCTGTCGTGGCGCGACTCGTTGGACAGGCTAAGCGTCTCAGAATATCCACACCAGTGCAATGTCTCCAGGACAAAACACAGGCGTAGACATTCTGCGAAGCCAAATGAGAGCTTTTGTATCGCTTGTCGATCGAGCCTCGCTGAATCCAACTGAGCACCGAATCAGATCCTCGGTCAGTTCCTGCGTGCGGCCGCTCTGAGCGTCGCTGAACGCACAGCGCAGGACGCCTCCACTTCCGCCGAACAGCTGGGCAATCGGATCACAGGGGGCGCGCACAGGTCGACGCCCCGCTCGCATCGAGATGATGCTGCGCGCCGATCACAGGTCTGAGGCACGGCGATCATCGTGCAGAGTACGATACACGAACGGACACGAGATGCATCACACTCGGTGACATGCGAGCCTCCAGCGACAGCTTTAGTGATCGTGGTTTGTGGCTGCGCTTGACACAGACTGGGTGCCCCGAATGACGGTGTGCGTCCCGCGGATGCATCCCATGCGCGCAATTACATACGAGCGGCTCGCGCGAACACCATCACTCCGGGATTACGCAGTACTGCGTCCGAACAGCGGACGTCATCGATGACGAGTATCGATGCAACGCGCATCAATCTTGAATCAAGGCCTCGATCGAGCGGCTGCCTCGGATCGCGCGCAAGACGCAATCGCCCGATGCAAATCCGCAAAGTTCGTGAAGCGCGCAATCACCAGAAACGGGAAACGAGATGGCACCATGCAAGCATCGGGGGCGGGAATCAATAGCTGTGGTGGAATGTACGGGACCTGCTCAATGAGATCCGCCTCCAAAAGTCGTTCAAAGAATTTGCGAAGGTACCCGCTCATTTCCTGCAGCACCACAGCCAGTTCCCGCAGGTCTGCAGCCTCGGAGGCAGTGCATCCGCTACCTGATAATGATGAGCAGGCTCTGGTTGCTGTTGGTGTCGCGGTGGTAGCGTTCCCGCTCGTGCCGCAGTGCGAACGCTGCGTGCTCACACTGCGCTTGCCCAGGCGCGCATGCATGCGGCTCATCATATAGACGACCATTTGATATAGATTTGTAGCATCTTGTGCTAGAAGCGCTAAAAGGCCACCCAAATGCGTCTGCTCCCGATACAACTGCAGCACGGGATCCGCTTCCGTCACGGTGCCTGACGTGGATGATGCCGTCTCGGACCGCGATGCCAGGAATCGACCAGCGTTCCGTGCGAGACCGAGTTCCGCATCCAGCAGACAATGCAGAATCGAGACCATTTCCGTCACAGTGTCGAGCGAAAAAAGCTGTCGCTGGGTCTCCTGGTTCTCCACGACGCGGAAGCTATCCGTAGACTCCAGTTCGACGCGTCGGAAAAAGCGTCCGAGAGCGTAGTTGGCTTCGAATGGCGGGTATGATTCGTGAAAGCGCAACTTGCGCGTGAGATACTCCACGACTTCAACGAGGAAGATCATACGCCAGTGTCGCGCGGTTTCGGCTTCGCTCAGGGATTTGAGGTCGGGCAACTGCGCGTGCCAGTGCCCATGCAGCGCTTGCCAAAAATCCACCTGACCGTTGGCAACAGCCTCAGCGAGTGCCTCCAGCGGACCGTTCAGGATCAGGTGCAGGGTGATATGCAGCGCTCCGTAGGCCGCTGTTTCGGAGCGCTGCGTTCGCTCACGCAGCGCATGGTGTGCGCTCAGGCGATAGAAAATATTCGCAGCAGATACGAGCCCATCGGCGACCAGACCCGACAGCTCACGCCACCAGTCGTCTTCTGCAAGCGCTCGATCGTGCCTGAGGATGCCGTCGAGCAGCTCGTCAAGCCGTCGATGCAGCCTGCGATGCGACCGTAGCGCTGATGACGGCGACAGCAGCGGCTGCGTGCCGGTCGCACAAGCCGTCCGGGGTGTCGCGGTTGATGCCGAAGATAGGCCAAGACGGCCTCCATCGTACCTCTGGTTGCTGCGATAGATGGAGCTCCAGCTCTGATTCAGGACAGGACCCGGCGACAAGGACGACAACGAACCTGCCCAGGCGCCACGGCGATGTGCGGAACGCTGCCAGAACGCCTCCCGCCGATCCGACGGGGGACTCATGGCGCCTCGCGGTGACATGCTCGTCGTCGCTGACGACGATGACGAAGACACAGGACAGGCTCCAGCTGCATGCTGAAACATCGGGAAACGCGGATAGCCATGAGCAACAGCAAGGAGAGGCTGCATTCCAGGTTCACCAGCAGCAGACGCAGATGCCGAAGCGCAGCGAACGGGGATCAGGACCTCACCGGGTCCAAAGCGCACTGCACCGTTCAGCGGTATCGAAGCGAGCGGCGTCTCTGAAGAAACCCCTGCACACTGTGTAGATCCCGTTCGACCAGAGCAAACAGCTGAATCCGGCTCCGAGTCAGATGCATCGGAGTCGAGCAGTGAACGATGCATCGCGTCCGCCTGGAGGAGCGTCATCGAATTCGGAGGGCTCCCTGGCTGACCATTTAGTGTCAGATGTCTCAGCGCCACCAGAGAAGACCACTTGTTCGCGTGTCCATGTGCTTGTGGAAGAGCGAACGCTGTATCGATCGGCGGAGGACGAACGCGTTCTCGACGTGCTGCAGGCACAAGTTGCCGGTTCGTGTGCAGTGCTTCCTGTGCGCTACTCCCTAAAGCGTCGGGCGATGCTTCCGTATCGGGGCTTGTCCTCGTCCGAGTCTCCGTTCGATAGACATCCTCGAACGCCTTTCCAGACCGCGGTGTCGAGGATACTGCTGGTACGTGCTGGCTGGGTCCTCGGTAAGTTCGCGGACTCGCGCCCTGCCAGAAGAGGCCCAGGGTGCTGTGCTGGCGTGCCGACGACGGAGACAGCCGACGCACCACCTCTCCCGCATGACCAACGGCAGGTTCGAGAAAGCTTGCTAGCCGTGTTTTCTGCCTGTTCATCCGTCGCTGTACTGGCTCCGATACCGGCGGAGAGGTACGCGTTGACAAGACGCCAGCGCACGGCGCTGCGGCCTCGCCGTTGGTGCCGAGCCCGTCCCAGTCGCTTTCGGAAGTGTACGCGGATGAGGAGCTGCTCATAGAACCTGAGGATGTACTTAGACTCTCCGAGTCAGTCTCCGAGGGCGAGGCATCGTCCAGAGTGCCCCAGCGTCCACTGAGGGTTCCAGGGGCCGCTCTCGCTGCCACCGAGTCGGCTGCTGGCTCCCGTGGTGTCGTTCCATAGGCGAAAACCAGCACATCTTCTGCACCCGTTTCGATTACTCGTGCCCCTAAACCCTGCTTCGCTGCACAGAGACCTCGTCTCAAGTCCATTGGGGCGCGCTGTGGTCGCTTCAGGGTCTCCTTCGTCTTTGCACACGTTCGAGGGGAAACGCTGTTTCTTGGATGCGGCACCACGCAGTCATGGCAAGGCGCTCCGTCCGGCGAGCTTGTCTCGCCTCCCGCAGCGACCGCTTCTAAGTGAGTGGACGCGTCTTTTCTTGTCCAATAAGCGTTGGAGGTGCACTGAACGTGTTCCTTCCTTTGTTCAAATCGTTTACTATCGTGTTTCCGAGGTGTGAACCCCAGGGGAACGCACGACAAGGTGGGGCTTGTTCCGAGTCACCGACTCTGCTGGACTCGGAGTGCCGGCGGCGCAAACCTTTGCGAGTCTGGTCGGTGGAGGACAAGGGTGCTTTTTGAAACTGCTGGATAGCGTACGTCTGTGCGTCTCGTGCTGGTGACTGTCTGGGCTCCTTGGGCGTTACGCGAGTCTTTCGTTGAACGGAGCGGTGCACGCTCGGCGGAGTCGGCGAAAACGGCCCCACAGACAGCAAGGAGGCACCGAAGCACTCTGCGACCGTTCGGGCCGCAGACTGCGTCCAACAAGATGCGATCAACACGAGTAAACAAGGGCTGGCTTGGTTGTGGCGACTTGAGCGAGTCTGTCGAGTACGCTGCGCCAGGTATGGGTCGCGGCAGGCCGCAGCAGGTTATGGCTGCTTTCGTGGGTTCCATACCCGCGTACCGCTGCAGCTCGTTAACTGTTCAAAACCGCCGCTTTTATGGAAAGCAGGTTGCAACAAAACGTCCATACAGGGGATACGTTGTTCGCGGGCGGCAGCTTGTTTCGTTTCCGACGCAGCCGTATTGCCAAGAGCACCCTGGTTCCATACCAAACTCGAATAGGCGGCGTACATCAGGCGACTCGCGGCAAAAGCCAGTGGGAAACGCTTTCTATCAGGCCGCGCGCACTACAGAAGCGTCTCCGCGGTACAGAACAGAACCTTTGACGAGTCGAATGAGCATACAGCGTGGACGTCCATCTTTTCGCGGTATTCCCGACGGTATTCACCTGCAAGCCCTCTTTATCGTGTTGTGCGTCTTCGGCTTATTCACGCTGTCAAGCTGGGCGCCGAATAGACGCTTCTCTATGATGGGCATCCTCGCGTGCATCGCTTGTGTGCTCGTGCTGCTGCTGTCCAGCAGTCGACGGCTGAGCACCGCGTCTCCTGATGACCTCGCGAGCGACGAGGACGACGTCGATGACGCATCAAAGCGAATCAAGGCGACACTACGCTCAAGGCATCATCACCACCGTCTTCGTCGTCTGAACCTTGAAGATTTGGCGCTCGTGCTCGGTTGGAGTGGAGGTTCTGACCTTGTGCTTCGCGGGCTGCCGCCTGCGGATCGTCTGCGGCAGCGCAGCAGACGCCGTGGTGCACAGGCTTCCGCTCGTGACGCCTATGCCGGTGCCGGCTGGTTCTCCGACACTGACTCCACTGATATCGCACAAGCTTCGAGCAGACCTCGTTCGGATGCTGCTCGACGACCGCTTCGGAGGCTGCAGTCTGGATCGGAAGAGCAAGTGCTTCCGTTTCCAGAGAGTGATTCGTATAGCTCGCTCTTTAAGAATCATCGAAGGGAGTGGCAGGCGGATAGCACTCTGGAAGAAGATGTTGATGGGTACGTTGAAGGGGGAACAGGGGCTGGAACGGCGTCGCACGGCGAGGATGATACTTTTGGTCTGGGCGCGTGGACGATTCTGGACGGTATGGACGGAAACGAGCCGGATCTGGGAGAGGATCTAAGGCCAGCAAGATCACCGGCAATATTTTCACGTCATGATGCGACGGAACAAACCGAAAGAGACTTTACACTTGATGCACAGGGCGGGACTGGAGTGCTGCAAAGCAACATCGTTCACGTCGGGCGGGCGGCGCCCGAGTCAGTTACTGCTGCAGTGGCCGATTCTTCCTCCTCGATAGCCATCGTTCCAGTAGAAGTGCTGAGCCCTGATGATGATGATGATGATGATGACGATGATGACGATGATGACGACATCATGGAGCGTGTCCGCTACGAGCGTTCCAAGCGGCGGCGACCTGCAAGGCGTCGTCTTGGTGTTGAGGGCGTTGTTCGCGTTGGCGGTGGCGGTGGCTTCCCTGAAAACCGGTTCGATTTCGATGCCTCCACCAAAGATGAGGTACGCTTCTCCGCTGGTGCTCGAACGGCTCGAGCCACGTCCCGAAGAGCCGCTACTTGGGATCCCAACTCCGTCCAGAGTGAATCAACCGTTGCCGCGGAGGATGTCTACTTCGTGAATAGAGCCCAGCGTTCCAGCACCAGTGCCCCTGGACGCCAAACTCTTTTGCGATCCGTTTTTCTACCTTTATGGCAAATAAGCCGCATGGTGTATCGCGATCTTCAGACGAAGTATGGAACGACGAGCACGATTTCACAACCTTCACAACCACAACCCCGGAGGACTGCATCCTCGGGTGCTGTCGCGAGTGGTGGTGGTGGCGATGTACCCGCTGAAGGCAGCAATGCATTTTACGCTGAGGGTTTCGAAGCGCCGTCTGGTCCAGACGTTTTTCAGGACGCAGCACGGTGGGTATCACGCTCCGCCCCAGGCTTATGGCGAACGCTTTTCGGACCTTGAGTGCTGCACGCCAAGACCGGAAGCTGTGTCCACCCGAGCCGCCTTGCTGACGCTCGCCCGCGGAGCTCGCTTGCGTCGCTTATGCATTGATCTTGAGTTTAAATTCTGAGCATCTCTGAAGCGTACCGATTACGTCTGCCTCCGGAAAACGGCGTACTGCATGCTGGACAGAGCAGCGAGGTTCGTCTGAGGTTCCTGGGTCGGCGACGCTCCCACAGAGCGTTTCTTCTGGTATCCTGATCTAGAGCACAGGCTAGATACGGTTGCAACTGTCTCCTGAAGAAAGAGCGGTCGGTCTGCTGATTCCAGCACCAACGCGATGTGTCGGAATAGCCCGGGCCTCATTCGAAAGCCCCGTGTCGTGATTGCTCACTGGAATGCAACTACTTGCGATAGAATGCATTCTTTTGGACCCTGTGCCAGAATACAGCGTGCAAATGCCTACTGATTGCATTAGAAATGATTCGTTTGGGATCATGTGCTTGATAAGAATATACCATGGTTCGATTTGAAATCCAATGCCTGTCTTTCCCGCATAACGTCTTCGTCCGAGACACCATTTTCTTGGTAACGTCGGTCAATCATCAGCTGCAGGCATAAACCACGACGCCCGAAGCCAACCGTCTTCGAACGACGCTGCTCCGTAAACTAATGAATCAATGGACTCGGACGGAGCACGTCAACTGCAGCTCGTCACGTACAAGCGGTAACGTAGTGTCGTTCCCGGTGATCGGCGTCTCAAGTAGCGGTAACTTGGTGCTCACAGACTTTTGTGGACTGTCTCACAAGAAGCGACAACACGCGAACAGCTCGATTTCCTCTAGGAAGCGTTGATGAACGCACGCAAATCGTTTTTTATGCTTGCTGCTCTGCTCAAAACGGTTCTCTGCGAGCTGAAGCGCTGCACCTGTTCACTGCGTTTCGAGACGCTGGAGGCCTCGGCTCTTATGCAGAGGGAACGGTCCACGAATCCCGCGGAATATTTAGGTTTTGTCGAAGCGTACCGCCGATTTTCCTGTGAACAGACTCCGACACCGACATACGAAAGCGTTGTTCTAGTCCGTGTGGCCTATGCAGCACACGCGGTGGCTGGTGACGGTTGCTGGACGCCTGTCCGAAACGAGACACTCGTGAGAAAACCTCGACGAGACTAGCCCCGTATTTGAATCGTTTATGTTTCCCACTATGCAAGATGTGCATTCAGAGAGTTCGCCCTCGCAAGCGTGCCGTATTCACGAAACGGAACGCTACAACATTCACGCGCTACCGGCACTTGTGCATCATCGCTTCTGATGCACTCGCGCTCCCGCAACTGCACTGGTGATGCTGCTCGACCAAGCTGCCAAGACGCACGTCGGATACCATGCTGCCCGAATGCAGCAAATACCACCAGAATGGTTTCTTCGCCGAATCTCCATTGAATCCCAAGATGGTGACATGGCTCAACGAAACGCACCACCATCGAGCGCTGACCTCCAGTGTGACTTGCTTCCGGCCAGTCAACATGCACCAAGTCCTGGGCATGTTTCTTGGAACCGCAGGCGACTCGAGGAATCCATCCGTTCGGTATCCCCCGATGCAACGTGCCACTGGTCTCGCAAAGCATTCGCTCGATCAAAAGTATATCTGTGTCGTGCTTGGCAGCCGGTGCATCTCAAGGGCCCTCTCGCGCGTAAACCGCTCCCACGAGTCTCGTCGTCGTCGCCGTCGCATGCTATGTGTGCTGCTGTGAAGCGCCTCAGTGCATCCGTGTTCACAGGTTTCATCGCCGTCCAGCGTCAACAGAAAGCGCACCGCAGCAACAGCTGATCTGGCCTTGCGCCCCAGAGAGCCGCTGCAAGCCTCACTGGGGCCGGATAGAACCCCCTCGGATCCACCCATGCCCGCTTATGAGCCTTGCGGAACGTAAGGGAACGGAGCAAACTTGCGCTGGATTGCATCCTGATCACGTTCCAGCTGCAGTGCTCGTTCACGAAGCGAATGCATCGTCGGACGCTCAGTTGCCGCACTCGTTGCCACCTCGACCGTCTTGCCCTCCATGGCGGGTTCATCGAGGCAGGCCACCGCCAGCGCTGCAACGTCGTCACGAGAGACCTGGCCACGAAGCCAATCACCCTGCTCCAGGCGCAAAGCGGAAAGCCCGCTCGCCTCCTCCAGCGTGAGCGCACACGGGCGAATGATGGTATACGGAATCCCACTACTGCGAACGAGATCCTCACCAGCGAGCTTCCATTCGAGTACACGGCCGAGTTGTGCGTTCATCCGTACAGCGGGAGGTTCCTTGCTCAGATCCGGAAACTCGTCCGGACGCAGCACCCGAGTCACTCCGGCCGATGAGATATGGATGAACCGAGGACGTTGAGTCGCGGTGCCGCCAGCCACCACCTGTGCCCCATGACCACGCACTCTGTCTGCTTCTGCTCCGAGCACATCCCGATATGCACCGATGTAGCGGAACTCGAGGCAGAAATCCCCGGCCTTGAAGCCAGGGTTCAACGCCCCGTCATATTCAAACTTCGACAGCATGATCTGGAACGCCTGGATGTTGCTCCGATCCAGTGGACGCTCATTCGGCCTGGTGGATCCCCGAAATACCGCCACAAAGCGCTCAAACGGCAGACGAATTCGTTGCCATGCTTTTGTCGAGCGATGATCCTCGGTATCAAATGAGCATGAGTAGGCAATGCCGTCCCAGCGATCATCGCAGCGTATGATGAACTTGTAGCGCTTGCCGTCGCCGCGGACCAAGAGTTCAATTCCATCATAGCCTTGTAGGTTGAGTGGCATCTGGAAAGGCAACGTTCGCACGGAAGCGAAGCCCCCGAAATTATCCGTGCGGACAAGGCCTGAAAAGCGACCAATGCCTCGTTCGGGGAAGCTCAGTTTCGACGCTGACACTCCGCCCATGACGACGTCGTCGACCGGACCCCATTGCCGCGCGGCTGTCTCCGCATCCTCAAAGTCCATCAGTACGATCTTTTGGCCGCTAACGAGCACGTCCCGTGCGCAGCTCACGAGGTTCTGCACGCCCCGGTATTCCACGTTCTCGGGGGTGTCCTCGAGCACTACTGGCTCGTAAAACTTGATTCCTTGGCCGTATTTGTCACGATCAGGAGTATCGTCCTGAGGACCGATCTTCACACCAGTGCAGCAGATTACGGCAGTCACATCCTGAACACCTTCGGGTGGAACGTTATACAGGTCGCCAAAGAGCAGCTGCAGAGTCCCTGGTGCAGCGCGTTCTCCGAGCTTCGACTTTGGATACTTCAAGTTGCCAAGTACTTGCTCCGCCCATTTCTCTGAACGAACTAGAGCCCTCACCGAGTACCCAGCAGCAAGCAGTTGCGCTACGACGCGTCTCCCGAGCAGGCCAGTGGCCCCAGCGACCAGTACAAGTCCGCCCGGCGCTCGTTCTGGGTCCGCACGCGGCATCGCCTGCTGCTGAACAAGTCTTTCCGTCGGGTTTGGCCGAGCGTTTGGATCCCGAAAAGGGTTAAAGAAGAAGGTAGCGTCTTTGATGAAACGAAGAACTGGCCAAGGACGCATAGAACCCGAGCGCTTATCCTCCGTCCGTTGCTGAGCTTTCAGCGTTTGCGGCGTCTCTGCTAGCTGCCGTTTCCTTGCGCTCTTCGTTTTGCTGCTGATCCTGTCCTGCTGTTGCTTCCACGTTGATCCCTGTAGACGCCTGTCTACGCTGTATGGCAGTGTTACGAAGCAGAAAGGGGCATTCACCATGAGCGGTGTTGGCAAGATACCATCCAAAGATTAGAAGGGCAATCTAGATCCCATACGTGGCCGCGGACATCGCGACTCGTCCGAGGTCGCACCGCGGCATCTCGCTGTAGCGCTCATACCTGATTGCCGACAGCAATCCTACACTAGATGGCAATGAGAACAATATTGACAAAAGTTATAGTAGGGACTCTCAACTCAATTATGTTTCACGTACGCTGCAGTGCATCATAATCGATCAGAATCGCTGTGCAACGCACCGAATAGATCGTAGAGCAATTACGTGTAGGATAGATGCTTTATCGAACAGTGCAAGGAGCGCTGCATGCCTCCTTCAGGTAAGTCATACCACACGACTCTGATGATTGAGGAATACTGAAAGAAGGAAACAAGTAGATGTGCTCCGTGTCAAAATCCTGGTATTGTCATAGACTGCTAGCGGTCAATGCTATAAGACGACTTGTTGATCACCTGACGGAGAGCAAAAGTAACGATAACAGCCACCACGGGCGTGACTGCATCTCAACAGCTTGTTCGCATTGTCCTGAAAACGCTGGGATCCAGTCGCCAGAAAATGTGCAGCTCCACGCACCACCATCTTCCATAGAAGTCGCAACAACAGCTTTCCCGAAACGTCGCGATCGGTGTGAGGCACAGGAACCTAGGTTCGTTTTTCAGTCGATGGGACGTCCTTCGGACGAAACGATCGGAGCGTTGATGGGTATTCGCGAAGAGGGAGCTCGTTTCATGTGCAAACGAGCCCGAAGAGAGCAACGACATCATCATCTGTTCTGGCTGCTGGGAATTCAAGTGGCAGCCGCTGATTCGCGCGTAGAGAAGGTTCATACAACAGCTCCAAACACTTTGCCGAATCATGAAAGACTTTTCGCCTGACATCTGGTGACGTCCTTCTATTCGATAATGTGGCATTTCACGATTCCCGTTGCGTTTGAGATTTTGCTGATTCTATCGGGTAAATCTGATTTTCAGTCCGCCGTAGACTCCGCAGTTCAACCCGATCAAAACAGCGTTTTCAGTTGTGAAACATAATCATCGCTCCACTGGGACAGTCGCTGAAGCTTTCTGCTCACGGTAGCACACAAAGGAGCGTTTCCTCTTTCTTCCGCAGGTCCTTTCCCTCCCGAAAGGTCTTCTAGTAGGGCCATAAACAAGTGCGTTCATTTTAAAGAACTGAACATCCAAGAGCTGAGCTGTGGTGTATAGTTCAGAAGGCCTTGATGGAGAGGAGGAAGCGGAGCCCACCGACAATTGAAAGGTATGGAGAGCTGCCACAGCACCATACGGAACTGAGTGCACGAGTTCCAGGAATAGAAGCTGAAGCCCACAGTAAGCCGCCAGTCCAAACGGCTGAGAGGCGTCTGCGTGTGGATACGGATTTTACCCTACATTGTCGTAAAACATTTACGCTCCTCTACTTGTACGGGACGTGGCGAATAACGGGCGACTCTACACTCCAATCTATCGATTCGACAACATCACAGTATCGCAATCTTGTATCCGGTTCCTGCAGTCTACGGTTGCGAGCCCCGCAGCGTGTATGCGGGTACTGTCACCGCCTCGACCGGCACGTGGCTGTGTTCTTCCCGGAAGCGCGGACTATTTCGGGGAGAGACGTTCGCGACAAGCTTCCTGGCGCGCTGGTTGCCTCTTCATTCGAGGCGTTTCTGGATCATTGGCGCTTTTCCTGCGAACGCTGCCGTCTCTTAACCGAGCAACAGCACGATGTCCTGCTGTGGAACCGGGAACATGGCGTGTCAAACGCTGTATAACAACGTGCGCTGCTGATCTGGACGTGAACGGGACTTCTGGCTCTGCGGAGTCGGTGCCCGGCTCCAACCAGGTAGACAAGTTTCTGCAGCTGCCGGCAGTTGAGCGAGGTCGTCTCTACGTTGTTGCAACGCCAATTGGCAACCTCGGCGACCTGAGCTTTCGGGCGCTCGCGATACTTCGTCAGGCGGACTGGATAGCGGCGGAGGACACCCGGCATACCGGCAAGCTCCTGAGCCACTATGGTATCTCGATGCGGAAGCAGGTGGCGCACCATGAGCATAACTGGCGAGAGCAAGTTCCGTTTCTGCTCAGCGAACTGCAAGAGCGTCGCGCTGCCGTTGCTTTGGTGTGCGATGCAGGCACGCCCCTGGTTGCTGACCCTGGGACCCAGCTGGTTCGCGAGGCAATCCAGCGCAATATACCGGTAGTGAGTGTTCCGGGTCCTTGCGCAGCTCTGGCGGCACTGACGATCAGTGGCTTTCTCAGCACGCCGAACAGCGGTCCAGTGAGCGCGGAAGACTGGGCGGCGCTGCTCGGCAACAGTTTTTCTTTCTACGGGTTTTTACCGCATCGCTCCTCTGGTCATAGCCGCTGGCGTCAAAAGCGAACGCAGCTGATGGAGACCATCATTCGCGAAGCGTGGTATCGCCCGGTCATTCTCTATGAAGCACCGCATCGGTTACGCGAAACCGTTCATGATCTTGCGTTGGCAGCCCGAAGCGTCCATGTAACAGCAGCGGAAGCAACAACGGTGCAACCTCCGGACGCATCACTGCAGATCTGCATCGCAAGAGAGTTGACCAAAGTGCACGAGGAGGTTTATCGGGGCTTACTTCGTGAAGCTGCCGCGTACCTGGAACAGCGAGAGCCGCGAGGCGAATACTGTCTGGTGCTCGGACCGCCTTCAAGGCCGGAGGACCCGCCCCATGCTCTGCACTTTTGCACAGAAGACCAGGATGTGGTGCCCGTTGTCGAAGCGTCCGCAGCGGCTCCGCATTCCATCGACGCTCGTATGGAGCGGGTTCACGTGGTTACCTTCATAACGGCATTATTGCAAGAGGGTCTTCCGGCATCGGCAGTGGCTCGCTGCGTAGCACGTTCCATCCCAAACATTCAACGCAAACAGGCATATGCACTAGTATTACAGATTCAAGAGCAATTCGGGAACTGCATATCCAAGCATCGCTCTCCCGGAAAAGAAGATTCCTCGTGATGGAGCGTGTCCCAAACACATCGCTGTCGGGTCGCGTTTTCGTACGCGAGCACCATCTGCTGCGAGACGCACACCGGGGGCAGTATTCGCATGGCTCGCGTTCGCATCGCCAGTGGACTTGCGACCGGAACAGATCAACAGGCAAGTAATGGAATGGATGCCATTTGTAAACTGCGACACGGAATGTGAACATGAGAATAGGCTCGGACTTTGTTTTTCCGTGTTGGACCAAACTTGCTTGGACTAGTGCAACGCCTCGCCAAGTGCTGCATCGCGTGATACATTCGCCCTCAAACGTTTGTCAGTGGAGGTTGTGATTCTAGTAGAGCCTCCAGATTTGCGCCTCGGTTTATGCATGGTAAGAGCGCAACGAACATGCGAGGAACGAAAATGATATGTTTTTCAACCAGCTCGAGCTGGTTGCAGGACTCTGCTTCCGATGAGGCACCTCGGACGTAAACGCGCAAGTGTTTCCCATGCAAGCCAAGGGTTTTGTTTCCGAATTACGTGAAAATCGGACGAGATCTGTAAATTGAACGAAATCGATAACCAATGACAGCGAATAATTTGTTGTGCATTCCCTGAAACCAACGCCACGAGAACATAACCCAGACACGTCTTTCAACGCCTATCAGCGTACAATGGAAAGGAGTCCTTCATCGCTGACTCGGAGTTCACGTGGAAATCTGGAACTCGTGCCTCTGCCATCAAGAACAGCCTTTGCGCGCTTTCCCTGCACCCGCTTCACTTTGCTCTCTTTCGAGCTCGGGTTTTACACACGCCGATCTTTCCTTTTCCTCACACTGCGTTGTGCGTAGTCAAAGGATGTCGGCGGCAGCATGAAAGTCAGGATTTCGCTGCTTTCGGCTATTGTTCGTGCAAGGCATGCGCAGGCGGTCGTAGTTGCAATCTACGCAGCGGGTGCCATTGTCACGCTTGCGAATATGGCCTCGGTGCGTCCTTCGCCGCGGTGATGCAGCCACTAGAGTCAGGTATTTCTCGGTGTCGATAATGAATGCGCCTTCGAGACAGACCCTGTGGCGCGTGCACGCTGCCCTCTTAGCACGGTACACGCCCTTGACGGGTATAGAAGCATTGGCCCAACGGTCTGCACGGTTCCTGCGCCCTGTGCGGTGCCACGCGATGACGGGGTTCTTCTGAACGATTCCATGCGCGAGTACCCTGTACGCTGCGCTTGGAAGCGCACGTTGCTCCGTTCGATGCAGGATACGTGGAACGCCACGACGTCCGTGATGAAGCAGGTGTCGGAGAGACACTCCGGATTGGAGACCAAGTTGATAAACTCCGTTTCGCCTATGCTCCGTTCACGCAGATTGTTGACGCTTGCTCTGTGAGAGGCGGTCCCTGTCTCGACTCACGTGCGAGTCCAGGACGCTTCGCGATGTGAACAGCAGAGACGAGAGCTTCTGGGAGCGTACGCTATGAGCCGTGTGCTGCTATTGCCGAATCTCGTCTCGTCGATCTCCACAATGAGAACAGGACTTGTCTTTGGAACGGGCCGAGGAATGGACGTGAGCAGTTCAGTGAACGTTTGGCATGAGCTAGTGAGCAAGTCGTCATGGGACGACGTCCAGTGGTTTTCCTCGCCGATCTATTGACGTGAACTGCTGCATCCACGAATTACCTTGAAGCAGAAAGATCGAAACGTTGGAGAATGCAGGATTGGAGCACGCGATACGCTTGCAAATGAGATGCGTGAAAGCTTGCGCGTATGCAATAGCTGATGATGGAGGTGATTCTGGGAAATCTTGCTGGAGCGCTTCGCGAACTATCCTGATTCTGGTAATGCACCGCATTTCAGCGACCGAACGTCGAAAGCGTAACCCCGAATAGACGACCGAGAATCCTAAAACGATGTATGAATCCCTACGCCCCTATGTTTAGAATACGAATATCGAGGCTGTGCGTATACAGAAATGTTCGAGAAAAGTCGCAAGGCAGGACCAGAGCGAGCAGTGCAATGCTCCACTTGAATCTAATACGGACCTAGTGCGTGATCCGCAAGCGCGCCGTCAACATTACGCTTTGCATGCTCGCCTGCGTCATGCTCTGTGGGCTCGCAAGCAGCGCTTGGCTCATTCCAACAACGCAGCGTCCACGTCATCGTCAGGAGCAAGATCCGAGCGTTCGGCTCCATGAGCAGGAGTGTCACGTGCACCCACCGGATCGCTTTCAGACTCGATTTCAGCGCCGTCTTCGTCCTCCTCGTCCTCGTCTGCGTAGATATGTTCACCAACTTGCCAAACTTGCAATATGTTATCTTCTGCAACAGATGCGATGAGCCACGGATCATTCTGGCTCCAACCGAAATCGCTTATCTTTGCAGTATGTCCACCATGGACAAATAAAAGCTCGGGTGGTCCATCTTCGGCGTCTTCAGGGGACTGCTCCTGTCCGATTCGACTAAGATCCCATATCATGAGCCTACGGTCCGCAGCTGCAGAGGCTAGAATCGTTTCCTCAGTCGGTGACCACACAAGCTGTTGAACAGCATCTGAATGCGCTTCAAATGAGTGTATTTTCATTTTCAGATATCGAATGTCCCATAAAGCTACCGTAGAGTCGCTGGATCCCGAAGCGAGCAAATTTGCGTTGAAAGGACTGAAAGCGACACAATTGACTTCAGCCTTGTGGGCCTCAAAGGTCGCAGCTGCTCGACTCGAACTCGTCTCTCGCGTATCCCAGAGCATGATCTGGCGGTCGTCACCGGCAGACACGAACATATGGGCGTTGTGCATGCACCAGGCTACATCTTCCACAACGGCCTTGTGGCCAGTGTAGACTCTCAGCGGACCGTACTGAGGCGGACCACCCCAGTTTGACACACGTTCGGATGACGATCGCGTCGGAGCGGTGCCATTGCCGGAGGCGACCTCACCAGCCAGGACGGCCCGAACGTCATACTGGCAAATGAGCATATCATCGGCGCATGACAAGAGGTTCCCTCGATCGTCGGGCGACCAAGCAAGGCCGAAACCCTCCCGCTGATGACCAGTTAGAATCGCCTGCGCTTCAATGCGGCTGTCGGTAGGCGGCTTACTCGGATGCTTTGAAAGGTCATACAAGTACACGGCGCTCGATGGTGACTTGGTCGCCACTATGAAGGGATTCTTCGGCCAGTAGCGAGCGCGATTGACTTCTCCATCGTGGTTGATCTTCTGTCGAATTTCGATTCGGCTGAGCAGGGTGTCTTCGGAGCCGCTAGCCTCTGCCTCCTTTCCGGCTCCTGCTCCAGGAGCACCCGGAGCCGGCGCGTTCTCGGACGCACCCTCATAGTACGGAAGCCTGACTTCTGCTACCATGAGATAGTTCTGCTCAGCATCGGAGGTGTGGGTGCCAAGCAACAGGTTCGCGAGGACGCTGGAGTGCCCTTCAGCGAGCCGACGCTCTGGAAGCCATTCCACTGTCAAAGAAGGCCATTCTAGTGCCTTGGTCAGCACCAGATCATAGAGAAACGGAGTGTTCTTTTTCCATATTTTGTATTCTTCGTTAATCAAGCGCTCTTCCGCGTTTTCTTGCTCCATCTGGGAAAGTTCGCAGCAGCACGCAGGTCAACGAATACATGCGACGTTGCGCGTGCATGCACGGACGTGATGCGCACGCATCGCAGCCTCGTTCCCGCCAAGCGCCTTGAACAGCTACGACTCATGGCAGCGTCAATGCCGGCCATAGTCTGACGGTGCATCAGTTGGCGAGAGCCTGCATACCAAGGCGGCTCATGGAGCATGCGTTGCTTCTTTCGTGTGGCTCTTCGGTTGCGCTGGAATTCGTGCGAACAGCACCGAACGTGCACCTCGGGACTAGACGTTCGAACATGCGCCTTTGCTGCAGTAGCGTACTCAAAACTGTGAATGATGGAACACCTGTTCGAACGCGCCGTTTTCATTGTTGTTTGTTTTTTTCGCGAGTATTCAACAAAAGGATTGCAATACGCAGATTCGTGATGCATAGTGTCAAGTCTAAATGATTTCGTTGCTAGCTCACGGGAAAGAGCTGTACTCGTACGAGTCAGCCATTCAACGGTTAGCAGATAGGGAAACAACCGTTCTCACAGACTGAATTCGTAATGTATTGCTTCCGAAACGAAACTCGTCAAAAATTTGTCTAAACGACTGCCTCTTTGTCGATTCATTCACTCGATTCGCTCTGTAAGCAATACTACACAATACGTCACTCGATGTGAAATTTCCGTACCGCTGATGCGAACCGCAACGAAGTGACTCGTATGAACAAGGGAAAAGCAGCAATCCATGGGAAACCGTCGCGCGTGTTGAGTAACACGCGATCGACGTGGTACTGAAACGCGAATGCTCGCCACGGGGAGACACGAGTGTTCCTCTCACTGGGTGAAACGCCATTCGGGAGGAATCGTAGACCCCCTGTACATGCATGCTCAAAGAGTACCCATATGCCGCTGTTCATAAAGAGGAGACAAACGCGAAGGACGGCAATATCAGCATGAGCGGCGATTCAATGATGTGTTCGCTGTGTAAATCGCCAAACGGGCGAGATCGTTAAACATCTTATGCTTCGCTCCTCCTAGCTCCGTGCTTTTGTCCTGCGCATGGGAATTGTCATTCTCTGCCACTTAAAATTCATCAGGGAATACGCATCTGAAATTGGTAATGCGGTGATCTTTGTCCAAACCTATTCTTTAGGGTCTAACAGATACGCAGGCGTCTTCTCTGCGTTAGAAACCTCGTCTCAAGCACACGGGCGAATGGACAAATCGATCGTGTCCGTGGTGCCGTTCTTCGACTTGCCGTTCTCTGCCTTCACCAGCCCTGAACTTGTCTCTAACTTTTCTGCTTGTGCACGTAACAGAGCGCAAAGGCGTTTCTGTCCACGCGCGTGTTCGCGACAGAGAGAGTGACGAAAAGGCACTGGAGCACTTGTAGATGCTTGCATACCCAAAACGAGTTTCAGTGCAATAATCTAACCAGCGCATCTGCATCCGTAGGAAAACGGGTATGGAGGATAGCGACCATATCCAATGAGACTCTACCATGTTGGGAAGAGCGCGAAGAAACCACCGGAGAAAGAACATAAAGATCCTTGAAAAACTAAGACGACGCGGGATAGGAAGAAGAACCTGTCTGACTGTAGCGACCCGTCTGCAACCCGTGTCAGGGCCTCCGAACAGGGATTCATCAACGGGGAGGCTCCACCAAAGGGACAGAGATGCTGGACACCATTCCGGATCGAGTAGCGTATTACTCCGAGGAAGTCCGACTAGCTTCCCTGGCCTTGATGCGCCTCGCCAAAAAACAATTCGAATGAGTTCCGGACAGAGAGCTGTTAGTCGCCATCCATGCACAGGAATGCTTTGATCATGTCTTCGTGGGCCAACACAACGAATGCTTGGGATACAAGACAAACCGCGGTCCGATCTTAGGATCCTAGATTTGTACACACGCTTTCTAGAATACCATAACGCGGCGCCGCGGAACGACTGCGAACGGAACATCTGCACCGCAGGTGCCAAAAGTAATCAGACTAACTTCAACAATCAAAAACGTATTTGGGTCATTCTCGAGCGCTTCACGTGGCGCATCCCATAGGCGTTGCACCTTCACCTCACTGGTGCAGAAAAACGGCAACTGATTGAAGGGATTCTGCGGTTGAGAGAGTTCATGGGCGCCCAAATTTCGTACACGGACAAGCCTCGGCAGCAGAACGTTAGATAGCGCTGGGGTCGCAAACGGTATCGGTTGTGCAAACGCAAGAAGCATGCAGTCGCTGTGTTCTTCAACGTGTTGAGAAAGCAAATAACAGTCAAGACGCGTCATTCGGTGGTAAACTATGACGGTGGAGATGCTGCAGCGCGCAATGGCTGCACGCCTGCTCTATCGACAAGAGCGTCCATCGTGGGCAAGCATCGATGCCGTGCGATCCCCGTCGATGCTTCCGGGACCACAAACACGTATCGGGAGCACGGGAGCACGCTGAAACAAATACAGATGTAGAGCATGAAACAGAGTCGTATGCAAGAGGATGGTTGACGCTACGTTGACCCAACGCCAGATGGCGATGCAGTCGAAGACGCGACGCCTGCTGTGGTGAAATCACACCAGCGACAGTGTGCGCAAGCACGTTCCGCACCGAGACTTGAGCGCCTCGGTGAGCATTCAGAAATTTCACGTACCTGCAGAACGTCCAGCGGCATTGTGTCGAGCAAACTTTCGGGGCCATCGTAGTAGAATTCAATGAGGACATTGCGCCGAAATGCGGAAGCGTTCCGAAGGAAGGAGAACAGTGGTCAGGAAAAATGGAATAGGATTCCCGTCCTCTGAATAGCCCTGGCGTGGTAGCGTTCCGCAATTCCGAAAGGCCGGAGCGTCGCGTATATATATACCTTGGGCGTCTGGTAAACGATTATGGTATTCTTCTTTTTCGGGTTTTCTGACGATCGGTATCGGAGAGGAACCATGCACACCTAGAAAAGCTTCTTTGATCGCAAGATGTTCATTTATTTCTATTCTTGCCCCTTGTCTTGCACAAGCCTGAGCAGGTTTTCTCCAGCGAACCAGGCAGCCAGTATCGTGTACCTTGTTCATACAGGGCACGGGGAGGGATTGGCTACGAAAAGCGTCACCATTAGCAAACAACAACCAGGAAACCTTGGCCGGGAAAATACTGTCCGGGGCGAACCAGCAACCGATGCAGCTGGCACTATGATCTCACTTTGAACACTGTCTCACGAGCTGAAACGTGAACGAGCGCCGTTGGATACACACGGGGATGCAGCGCTTCCTATACGGCTCATAGTGAAGCAGGTACGAAGCGACCGCCCCTGTGACGTGCATTGACTGCTCACCTTTGGGGTGTCCTTCTGGATGCTATCGAATTCTTACATCACGTGCAGTGGAGCTCCTTAACCATTTACCAGTGCAAGTACTCGAAGCGGAAGCGACAGTGACGAAGCCGCCTTTCCGACGCTATGCGGAACAACGTTTTCTTACTAAGGTTTCCAGCACAGCCTCGCGTAAATGCTGCAGCTTATGAGAAACACTTACAGACGATAAATACGCCTTCAAATTGCCCGAAAGGGACTGCCACGATTCTGAGGAAACCTCGGCCTTCGTGCTTCTACGCCCGAATCCCTGAACCTTCTACAGGATCATTGCTACTGGATGCTCGACGACGCGGTGCCGCCGCTGCGACGTTCAACACAGCAGCGTATCCAGCGCTCTGCCCTCTGAAACTGGTATTATGCTCGCGCATATATGTCTTTTCTGTTGTTATAAAGAGCTCTAGTGCCTGATTCAGAGCTAGCTGCTTTCAACATGACTACTGCGAGACACGAACACGGTTTAGGACCGCCCCGACGACCCGCAACGTGGACGGAAGGGAACCTGGTCAGCAAGCGCCTTCGTCGACCGGTCCAAAAGTCAGTTGAAGACACTGGTTCCGTACTCGCAGCACTCCAACGCTACGAAGAACAACTGAGCAGTCACTATGTGACCCTGCGAGCAGAAGCCGTTGACAAGCTGAGTGTGTTGTTCCGTTCGCTCGCGAGACGCGGCACGCGGATCGGTTCGGTTCCGTACAGCTGGCTGAGACTTTTCGAAAGGCTCACTATTCTAGCAACCGAGCCCACAAGAACGCACCTACGCAAGCAGGCCGGAGAGCTCGTGCTAAACATGCTACAATGTAGTGGTAGCGACCTTGACCTCTCACCTGTGTTGCCAAATGTCGTACTGCGCCTTGCAAGCGCTGCTGCCCTTCCTGACCTGTGCTGTCGTTTGGAAAGTTTTCAGCTCCTGTGCCGAATCCTGAACACGGCTCCATCACGCTTGCGACCGACACTGGTCGAACTTTTATGTGAACAGACCACGTTCGTGGCCTTGGTTCAAGCATGGATCCATTTGAATGGCGGCAGCCCAGATTTTGTCCAAGACGAAGAAGCAACGACGAGGACTTGCGTTGCTATGCAACATCGGTCACATCTGCAACAAGCGGAGAGTCTGGAGTCGTCGCTGGACGCGCTGGAACTTTTGATATCACTTGCGCACCGTTTCGGCGAGCGGTACACAGGTTGCCGTATCGAAACAACACCGGAGTTGCCGGTGCTCCTGGACGAGTTCGCATACATGGAACAGAGACACGAGTCTTCGGGCTATTTGGTAGCGAAGGGTGACGCGAGCATGGACGAGGATCCTGATAGAGACGTCATCGAGACGAAGCCGTTTCAGACGTGCGCCTTGCGACTTGAGCAGCTGTCGCCGGTCGCCCCGCTTGTTCTACTCTTCGTAGATCAAGATTCCATGAACTCCTCTACAGTGCAAGCTGCTTCCACCGCTCAGTTATTGCAAAACTTTTACTCGGAAGCGTTTCGGATTCTCGTGAGCTTTGTGCTTGAGGATCGCACATGCGATGGGCGGCTCTATGATCTACTTTGCCGGTGTGTGGACGGTTCCCAGCGTCTGAGACAGCACGCACCGTCAGCGTATGACGCTGCGAATCCAGGTCCATCGCGTTTTTCGCACTGGGCACACAACATATGGAAACACCATCTGGAACCGCAATGGAGGAGCAAACCTCGCGACTCGCAGGCCGATCGTGCGTTCGCACGGCTCTCCGTCATCCTGGCAGATGTGCTCTGTTGCCCTGCAATGATATTGCCAGAAATGGTTTCAGCTGCTGTGGAAGCCGGGGCGGCCTCGCACCTGCTGCACATGTCGTGTCACCCGACACTGACAGAAACGGCATGGCGTACGCATTGGCGGCAACGGTGCGGGAGTGCCATGGAATCGCTCACGACTGGCTCCTGGGTACCTGCCTCTTCGGACTGGTCCATTTTTGAGCGCTTTGCTGACTACGAATGCCTTCTAGCGACCATCAAGTTCGCCTACCGGTGTATCTTAGGCGCTCACGCAGCGGACAACGGCAAGCGAGAGCAGCGCCTTGCTGCCGAGTGCCTCCGCCAGGTCCGGCTAGTCCTCTGTAAGCAAAATACGCTCATGATTTCGCACGATCACTGCAAATCCCTGATGACTGCTCTAGCGCCATTCATCGCCGTACCAAGCCGCAACGTGCTCGTGCTTACCGAGCTCGCACCTGTTCTTCGGCAACAACTAGAGGCGCTTTTGGAACGTTTGCTTGTGCTTTCTGCCGGTAGTGTCCCAGTGCGGTTAGAGCGAGCACTAGCACGATGCCAAATGCACCGAAAAGCACTTGAGACCGGTTGTTGGCGGAGCGTGCACGCACTCAGCAACTCGATGACGCTGGAGACACGCTTCCTGCTGCTGATCGCGCTCATGCGCAACGTTTCCCAGCCCGAGGTGAGGCGCGATCCCATCGATTGCATCGAAGGCGTCGATGCATGTCGTGTCACGGATGCGTTGGCGCCAACGCTTCGCGAGGTATACACGCATCTGCGCCGCACTTGGACAGCACTCTCTTGTGCTGGTCCGTGGCTTGTCTTAGCTTGGGCGAAGCTGATACGACATCAAGTCGCCCGAAATCGGGTGCAAGAGTCCCTCGTTCGATTCATGGAGCGTGAGGGCGCTCCGACCTCAAGCGTTGCAAGGGAGAAGGATGCGTCTTCGAATCATGGTGCAGTGTCGAGTGCAGCGGGCCGGTAGGGCGCAACGCAATCATCCGCACACTGGCCAGTAGCGTGCTTGTGATGCACGCGCGCGCGCTCACCCTCTGTGGAACTGTGGCATTCTGTGCAGACGACGCTATCGGTGCGTTCACCGTATCAACTGATGGAGCGAGACACTTGCTGAGGCGAGGGCTTCGGCGCACATTCGGCGCTGTCCCCTCCGTACTCGGTCGTTCGGCACAAGTTGTTTTCCCTTGGCATATTTTAGAACATGCAACGTATCCTTGAATGCGAGAGTGCGCGCCTTAACAGGCTTATAGAGAAGCAATCCGCATCAGGAATGAGTCCAGTCAACGTTGTTCGCTCGCATGCGGGTAAATCGCAGCGAACCCCACAGATTCACCTCAGGGGTGTGGACGCGCCTCCTGATGAACTTGTTTGAGCTTACCTCGAAAGCGTTCCATTCGCTCCTCGGCCTCTTTTTGGGCTTTTCGAAAGAAGCTACCTTCACAGTCACCAGCCCATGGAGGCGGATGTCCAAATATGTGCGCCATCGTGACCTGGCCGCGCCAATCTGACGGCACATTCAGCTGACGCGGATCCGGGGCCAGTCGCAATGAGTACAACCAGTACGCCTCGGCGCCTTCGACATGATGGAAACTCGCTGGCCTGAAGCTCGAGTTGAAAGGCACACCCTGGACCAGGCCTCGCGCGCCCATGGTTTGTAAATAGTATGACGGTCGATTCGGCATGAAGGACCAATGCATATCCATGTGCTGCTCCTTGCCCTTGAAAATTTCCGGATGATAATACATACACCACCAGGTCCGCAACGATCCACCGCGGATGCAGTAGGTCTCATTCCAGCACTCGTCCGCCACTGAAGCAAGTGCGCGAACGAGCGCTTCATTCATGACAACGCCGCCACCGCCGTAGGCGAAACCCACGGTGCACGGTCGATGCGTTGGCAGAGGTCGCTTCGCCTCGGGCGGTGTGATGCAGCGTTTGTTCATATAGGCACCATATGGTGCATCCATACAGAAACTAAACCCGGAATACAAAAATTCAGAACGCCGACTCGACTCCAACTCATGCAGCGTCTTGCAAAAGTTCTCCCCAAAAACATATGTATCATCGTCGACGATCAATACGTAGTTCGCTCCAAACTTTTTCATCAGTCTTAGAAAAACCGGCGTCCCGACGGCATCCGGACTATACGTGTGCCCATAGTAAATATCGGTTCTCAGGACATCGAGTACCAGGACTTGCGCGCCATAGTCTGGTAGAGCGTCGGGAGAGACGAAGAATACCCGCTCGCGAGGAAAGTCGCGCAACCACGTGCGGATAATCGTCGGGGCTCGTTTCGGATAGGTTTTCTTAGAGGTGCGCACGACTACAATGACATCGTCGCTACAGGAAGCGTGATAGAGAGAGCGCGCGCTGGGCGCCACAACGTACGGGCTGAGCGGGTCTAGCGACTCGCCGTCGAGCCCGAGCCAGTGCCGCTCGCGGGCAGACAAACAAGCCGAGCGCTGACCCAGCCAGTTCATAACAGGTGTTACCAGGCACACCATCTGCCGCAGAGCCGTCCATAGCCCCAAAAGAACGAGCAGGTTCAGCGTGAGCCTTCGCAAAGCGGACGCGTGTCCCAGCCGCCGCCTCCTGAAGCGCGTCAGCAATGCTGCGAACGGTAGCGTCCGTGTCCGCGGTTGCGCTTGTCTATCAAGAAAATCGTCATCCTTTTCGATCATTTCTCGCGGTGACCTCGACTTTCGCACCCTAGCACTCCTTGTCTGCATCAAACGCCGCCGAGGAAAGCAGCGGCGAGCAGAAACCAGACGCTTTGAAGCGAAAATTGTCGCTGCGATAGCGCAACGCCAGGGATGCGTCTGGGACAGGCGCGAAACTGCGCAGCGCAACAAGGTCTGCCGTCGTACCGCCTTTGAGGGTAGCGGAAACGTTTACCTTTGGCCGTAGCACCAACGAATAGGGTACTGGAGCAGGAGATAGAAAGGTTCTGTGTGGCCTTTGGTGCCTGGAAAAAGCGGTTTTCGGTGTGGTGCGGAGGACGTAGCCGCGCGGGACGCACTTCGCAGTGGTCGTCGCTCAGGCAGCAAACACCACAGAGCTGAGCGCCTCTGGTGCCTCAGTGTGATTCTTGGGCTCGTTCGCGCCTGCCAAGCGGCACAGCGTTGCGGTGACGGTATCGATCGAGAGCGGGACGAAGCTTGGGCTCGTTTGAATCGGGCGAGCGGCACAGCGTTGCGGTGACGGTATCGATCGAGAGCGGGACGAAGCTTGGGCTCGTTTGCATCGGGCAAGCGGCACCGCGTTTCGGTCAGAATACCGTTCAAGGGCGCTTTGGGTCGTGAGAGCCTAGCGCGCTTGGGGTGCTCATAGCTCCCCAGGAGCGAGAACTCGACGCGGTGCTTTGGTACAAGGCTGTGCGATTCTGCGTCTAGGGCTTCAAACGACACCTGCATTGTCGCAGTGTAGAGACGCTTAACGAGAGCGCTCTGCCGTCTTGAATGCAGCAAATGAGCCACGTGCTGCTCTCGGTATGCGGACGCAGGCAGCGCCGTGCGCTTGGCGGACGCTCCGCATTGCTCCAGTTTCGACTCGGTGCTCGCACGGCGCAGGTACTGTGCAAACAGACACATGTACACGAGCGTTGCTTTGGCAGCAGCATCGGTGCTACCTATCATCCGGGAGTTGCCCCCGAGAGCAGTACGCCGGTCCCGTCCGAGTTGATGGGGAACTTCCAGGGACTCGAGGTGACGTTCCTGGGCACTGGTGCAGCAGCACCGTCGCCCCGCCGCAATGTCCTCTCTGTGGCGGTGCGAATAGGCCTTGCGGAACAGCGCAAGTCAGCTGCGCTGTGGCTATTTGACGTCGGCGAGGCGACCCAGCACCAGCTGATGCGGAGTCATCTACACATGGGGCGCATCGAGCGCATTTTCCTGACCCATCTGCACGGAGATCACTGTTTCGGATTGGCAGGACTCCTGTGCGGCCTCGGAGCCAACTCTATTCCAGACGATCAAAGTGAGACTGCAGGAGATAGCGGCGATGCCCCCGGAGACCGTCGGGGCCGTCTGCCGCTCGTCGATGTGTACGGGCCGCCGGGGCTGCGACTCCTGGTCCGGTCTGCGCTTGGTGTCGGCCGAGCGCATCCCCGGCTGCGACTGCGACTCCACGAAATCGTCCCCCCGGCGCCTGACGTGCTGCGTGATTGGTACGAATGGAGCAGGCAGTTCATGAATGTAGAGGACAACCGACTTTCGCGCGCGGCACTGCGAACCTGGGCTGAGACCCTGGCCCCTACCATGGATTGCAGTTTACCTATGTTGCCCTGCGAGCAAGCCGGCACTGACTTTCATTTCCCGTCGCTCGCTGATGTCCAGAGTATGCCCGAGGATCCGCGAATCCATGGCTCGATCGCACTGAAGCTCGTCGATGATGAACGTGGTTCTGTGTACGTGGCCCCGCTGCGACATTCTGTGCCCTGTTTCGGCTACGTGATCGTCGAAAAACAGCGTTTGCCTCGCATCGATCTTGTCGCGCTGCGCCAGAAATACCAACTGGAGACGCACCCCATCTTGAAAGAGCTTAAGCTTGGACGAAGTGTGCCTCATCCGCACGACGCGTCCAAATGGATTGAACCGTCTGAGGTCTTGCAGCCAGCAGCGGGTCCGCGCAAGCTCGTTATCCTCGGCGATACATACGATTCAACGCTGATTCTTCCAGCTGCGCATCAATGCCAGCTACTTGTCCATGAAGCGACGCTCGGTGATGAACTGGCACATCGTGCTCGATCCGTCCAGCATAGCACAGCACGAATGGCTGGTGCCTTTGCAAAGCGCGCCAATCTGACGGGAGCGCTCGCCTTGACCCATATAAGCGCGCGGTACGACGATCAGGATGGTCGAAGTAGCCGACAGCTCCTAGCAGAAGCCAGACAAGGAGCGAAAGATGGACAGTTCTCCATTTTTATCGCTGAGGATCTGCAACGGGTACAGGTTCCCGGCACGACTGCACAGTGCGACCCAGCGCTGATGCGATACTCCACGAGAAGCGCCGACAGCGACAGCGCCGTCATGCTAGACGCGCTCTGATGCTTATGTAGCCCATGAACATCGTTTTGGTGTGTGGAAATGGCCAGTGTGGGCACCAATCGTCCGGAAGGCCAGTGCCTTCTTCTGATCTTGAGCGTGCGATAATAAAGGCCAGCCCCGGGTGACGCTGGCGAGCCGGAGCTCCAGCGATTCGCGCTTTTATTCTGTGCATTTTTTGCTGGTAGAAGCCTATGACTGGACATGTTCGCAGTGGTGGGTATACTTTGCAGGGAGTATGCTCTGGTTGGCGATCGTGGACAAGCGCCCATACGATCAGGACCGAATCCGAGCACAGAGCAAACCTCAAGAGGGCCGGATTCAGGATCGCCCATCGTACGCATTCCTACTTGATGGTGAACCTCATCGCCACGAGCGGCTGCTGAGGAACTCGAATCGACCACTGAGCTAGTGGAATGCGGACGGTTTGGAAAGCGTTCGCAGCGTCGGTCTCTTTTGCATCCAGTAGAATCTAGGCGGTGATGCGTGCAGCATGGACGCGAATCCCGTCCTCCATTCATGCGGTTTTTCGAAATCCGTATCTGCACTGCATGTTCGGAGGAGGCTTCGTGCCCTGAGCAATGAAGGACCACACACACGCCTGGGAGTTCACTTGTCGAGATATCGCTGCTTTCCATACGGAGTCTTCACAGACCGCTAAACCTTTTTGGCAATCATCGGCATAGGCTCGTGCAGGGCATCCCATCTCTTCGCACTTGTCCCCATTGCATCCTTTACGAATACTTTCGCGACGAAGCGCCTGCACATGATCTGGTTCGCGGCTGGCTGCTCCGTGCACAGCGTCCGCGGCTGCCTTGAGCGCGCCTCCTCTGTCTCGATCGTTACCTCAATTGAGCACTGGTCAATCGGGGATTTCCTGGTTGGAAGAAACGGTCTGAAACCCGCGGAAAACAATCGAACTGCGCTGCCGTACCTATTTGGCAGCTATGAGAAGTGGCACTGGAGCGTGCACGCTCATCACTGTATGAACGTCTGTGCCAGCGCCGTTCCACATCGAACCACGGGACCCCGTCGGTCTCCATCCTGCATTCCGGATGCTATGGTGCCTGCTGTCATGGATGCTGCTCAAGCACGTGTAAAGCGAAAGCAGGATCCTCACTTGGGGGACGCGTCCCAGTCGCAAATCCAACTCGATCCAGGAACCTGTGGTTGCGACAGACTATACGGAAACAAGGGCAAGTTATACGTTCTATAATGGGAAACTTCGTCAAGAGCGTCGACGCCGTCTTGAAGCGCATCCAGGATCGGTGCCGCTATACTGCAAACTGCGCGGAATGCGCATTCCGAAAGCACAACGATGTGTGCTTGCAGCGGAAAGGCTCTATGCGCAAACATGCATTTGTGTGTTCGTGTTTTTGTCGATTTACGCTATGGAAACGATCGCAGCGGTGCATGCAGCATGGCATGCATATCGCGTCTGCCACGTGTCCGACACGTCCGTGCTCGAATGACGCACACGTACCAAAGAAAAGCACAAATGCCGTCGCCAGGCAACTGGCGGCGCATCGCATGCACGCAGGCACGTTCACCAAAACGCATGGCGTCCTGGCTGCCGAATGACGCCCGCCTGGTCGATTCTCACACAATCTGCATGCATACGCGGAGCGTGCTCGCGAGGCCCTAGCGTGCATCGATCGAGGAATGGCCCTCTTGCAGCGCATCGTCCACAGACTGAATGGCGAAAAGATCAAAATCTGTCGTTGAGATTGATGCTTCGGACAGTTCTGCTTGAAGACGTGCAAGTACGGACATGCTTCCGGCGCTTTCTCGCGGTGATAGATCTGCCCACCGTTCAAAAGCGCCGGCTGTGAAAACTGCTGACGGCTTCTGCAAATCAGTGCGCAGCTGGATCAGGCCGGAATCGCTGGCATCCCTGACAAGGCCCTGTTCAATGAGCAGCCGTGCTCGTTCAACGTTGCCAAGCGCTAACTCCAGACGCGCATAGGTTCGGTACAGCGGCGCGTGGTTGGCGTCCTTTCCGAGGCCCTCCTCTAGCACCTCGCGAGCGCCGTGCTGGTTCCCTCTGCGCAGCTCCAGCAAGGCACGGGCGTTCCAGGTTGCACCATGCCCAGGATCGATGCGCAGCGCCCGTTCCAGTAAACACTGTGCCTTTTGATAGTTGCCGACTCGTGCTTCCATACATGCGTAAGCATTCAAGAGATGAACGTGGTCGCTTTCCAGCTGCATGCCGCGTTCAAAGAGGATGCGAGCTTTGCGGATATTCCCTGCGGTGCTCTCCAGCAGCGCGTACGCCTGCCAAAGTGGTACGTGGAACGGACATCGCTCAACGCCGCGTTCAAAGAGTAACCGGGCAGCATCCACGTTGCCAAGGCGACTCTCGAATACTCCCCAGCATTGCCATGCATGTCCGTGAAAGGAATCCTCCTGTAGCGCGCGCCGAAATAACTGGCGCGGCCTCTCCGCGTCTAAAGCCGTTGCCTCTGCTGCGTACGAGAGCGCCGCTCCGAGAAGCAATCGACTATTGCTGGGGTAGATCTGAAGCGCCTGGGCGAAAATCTCTCGCGCTTTTTCATACTTTTTCTGTTGAAAAGCGAGAGCACCTAGTGTGTGCCATAGAAACATACTTCTGTCGCTTTTCTGCGCGATTCCTTCCAAAAGGATCTCCTCTGCTCGTCGGATACCATTCCCGTAGCGTAGCTCGACGAGGGCGAATCCATGATAGATGCAGGGTGCCTGTTGGACATGCAGACCACGAAGAAAAACACGGCGAGCTTTTTCGAGGTCCCCGGCACGAGCCTCGAGACGACCATAAGCATTGTAGGTGGCGCTGTGGCTCGGATCCACTTGCAGAGCGGCTTCGAAGAGCTCACGTGCCGTGTCCAAATGGCCCTCGCGCTCCTCCAGCAGAGCCCATGCGACATAGGCAGGCGCGTTCGGTCGCAAGCGAACGGATTGTTCCAAGAGTTGGCGGGCTGCATCCGGCTGTCCCCGCTTTTCCTGCACTAGTGCCCAGGTTTGGTAGAGGGCGTGGTTCCGGGGGAAGCGTTCATTCCCTCGTTCAAGCACGGCATTTGCTTCGACCGGCCTGCTCAAATTCATCTCCATCGTTGCCCAGGATGTATAGAGAGAGACACCAACTCGGTGACTCGCACTCTGCGCATCGTCTATGCGTTCAACTGCAGTTCCTCGCTTTCGGAGCGCGCTTTCCGCCGCCCGAAACAGAGAGCGAGCCCGCTCATGGGCGCCACGTTGTGCATCAAGACGAGCGCACGCCAGCAGGACTTTCACATTGGTGGGATCAAGATCCAGTGCCCACTGTAGGATTTCCCGTGTTCGCGTGATGGACCCATGGGTGAGCTCCGAGTCTGCATACTGCACACAATGGTCCGCAGCCAGCTGATATCGATCACCTCTGCGCGATCGCGTGCGTACCGTGAGACGAATATGGATCAGATTCGGGTTGCGCCCGTCTCTATACCAAGATAACCAATCCAAAAGTAAGGCTCGGAGCGCTCGCTCACTGCGTTCTCCGGGCGTAGGCCGGGCATCAGCGTTCGGTGATAGGCACGCCATGTCACGCTCTTTCCTACACAAGCCAGAAACTGGGGGGCGTTCCTTCTCCCTCAAGTGCTCCGCAACGAGCACCCGAACGAGACTGCGAAGCGAGCCGTACGGCATATCTCGGACCGCTTCTCGATTTGGATTGTGCTCTTCGGTATCCGAACCCGTAAGATGCAGCGTGTCCGCGAAATCACGGAGCAGCATTACCAGACCGAGCTCGAAAATGCAGCGAGCGAGACGCATTCGGCCGCCACGTGCCTCGAGTTCGGCCCAGGCGCTACAAATCGCATCATTCAAGCAGCATGCAGATGCTTCAACATAGAGTTGCTGGGCCTTCTCGAAGCCTCCACGTCGGCACTCCATCAGTCCCCACGAGTGGTAAATGTAGGCGTTCGCCGGATCTAGAGCGAGACCGCGGCGGAAGAGCTCCCGTGCAGTTTCGATCTCCCCGAGTCGATATTCGAACATCGCCCAAGCATGTAACAGATGCACTGAATCGGGGCACATGAGTACGCCCTGACGGTAAGTGTTACGTGCACGCTGGTGGCTTGTGCAGACATGGATGCCCTCCGTGCCGTTGACGACACTGACTGTGCAGCTGCGATCGTCCGCATGTACGAGGCTCGCTTCGAGACGTGCCAGCAACAACCAGGAGCGAGCATCATACTCGTCCAGTTCAAGACACTGGCGAGCAAGGCTTGCTGCCTCGGCGAAACGGCCTTTCGACTCCGCATCGCAGGCCAGCTGAAAGAGCAACTTGAGGCGTCGACGGTCGACGCGTGTCCGACCGTCTCCAGAGCCCTGTTCCCTCGAGGCCGACAACATCGCAGTGCTCCCGGATGCCGTTTTTCCGGGAACTTCTGTACGGGGTGCGGCCTTTGTTTTCACAGAGAACGCCGGCGCCGGCCCGAAGACCTCACCCTCGTCCGTCGAGAGCCACAACTCCATGCGAGACGAACTCCGTTGAACTGTACCTTGCGGACGCCATGCTGAATTGCGATGGAGCACGTCGAGTCGCTGTTCGCTCTGGTGAACGTGTCGTCGTCCAGACCGGTTCGGATACGCTCGTTGTCGCCGTTGCTGTTGCAGCGCCACGTGCACGAACGTTGTGTCACGCGTTGCAAGCTGCGTTCCGAGCACATCCGTCTGGAATCGTACATTGACGGCGAATCCTAGCGTGTCACGAACTCTTATGGCAGGTTGACCAGGCATAGCCTTATGTAGGCGAGTGCAAAGCCAAAGAAACCTACACAGGATGCGAGCGCTCCGCTCAAAACACTACGAAAGCTGCATCGCGTTGACCTGAGGCAGTCGATCGGCGGAGGCTTGCTTCTGCGGTGGCGCCTGCGCCCCGATGGCCTTCGGTGGCGGAGGCGTAGCGTCGCGCCGGGCGCGGCGCTACGAGGCAGCGCGCACGGCAGTCTGCGCCCACAATGATCTGTCTTTTTTCGATGACAAAACGTGTATATGGACCATGGATCCCAGGTTGCGTGATGGATGGGTAGTAACTTTCTGGAAATCACTCTTTATTTGAAGCTCCAAGTTCTAGTTCGAGTACCCGTACTTCC
>Ga0078972_1001657_pt1 | contig 81075 bp, 82 predicted proteins | sample YelNatPaOPGAMG01_FD_67568 | JGI IMG/M metagenome (GOLD analysis project Ga0078972, IMG submission 67568) | Hot spring thermophilic microbial communities from Obsidian Pool, Yellowstone National Park, USA - OP-RAMG-01 (SPADES assembly) (version 2) | ecosystem: Environmental > Aquatic > Thermal...
CGAATTTCCCCACCTTGATGAGCTGCACATACCCCTGGGCACTCAGATTGGCGGGACAGGCCCGGACACAAGGCGCCCGATCATACTTCTTGATGGCAAAAGTGGCCGGTATGGCCTGGGGATAAAGGCGGTATATGGCTTTCCCTTCATCCAGGGCCATATTGAACTCGTTGGGCACCCCCACCGGGCAGACCTCGGTGCAGGCCCCGCAGCCGGTGCACTTGGCCGGGTCAATGTATCGGGGCTGTTTTGCCAAAGTTACTGTGAAGTTGCCAGGCTCGCCCTTGATGTCGGTCACTTCGCTTAAGGTGTGAATCTCGATGTTCAGATGGCGGCCGCATTCCACCAGTTTGGGGGAAATGATGCACATGGAGCAGTCGTTGGTGGGGAAGGTCTTGTCCAACTGCGCCATAACCCCCCCGATGGCCGACTTTTTCTCCACCAGATGAACATAATACCCGGCATTGGCCAAATCCAGGGCGGCCTGCACCCCGGCGATGCCGGCCCCCACCACCATTACTTTGCCGACAGTTTTGGATGGGGCCTGTCTTGCCATATAGTTCCTTCCTTGATTGAGGTTATTTTTCCTGGAAAATGAAATGTGTATATATTGTGAAATTATTTATAAAACCATCATATAAAAAAGATATCTCATAAGTCAAGCAGGAATCTCCATTTTGTTAAATTCAGAAATGCGGGGGAATGAAGGGAGGGGGTAAAGTATTCTCAAATCTTATCTGGGAAAAACTCCCAAGGCAAAGGGAAAGAAAAGATGAGGAGGGCTTAGGCCCGGCCGGACGGCCGGGGGGATTTGAAGCTCGATCTTAATGGCGTTTGAGATATGGCCTAATCCACGGAAGGCGGCCATCCGGTGCCGACTGCACCAGCCGGGGGGCAGGGCCGTCGGCCACCACTCCCACCAGCTGTTGGCACACCGGGCAGGCAAATTCAAAATCATTCAGCGGAAGAATCTCTGACTGGCAAAAAGGACATTTAAGCATGGGAATCCCCTTTTGAGTTCTTTTTCCTTAACGGCGCATCCGCCCCCGAAAGTCATGCTCATGATGGTGCAGGGCCTCCCACAGACCCTGGTGTTCCACTTCATGCTCCAGCCGGGTAAGATAACGGGTCTGGGCTTCCTCATGATGTCGCCGGCAATTCACCACCAGTTGGTCCAGCTTGTGTTCCAGGCGGTTAAGTTTGGTCCAGAGTAATACGGCATAAACGCCAATCAGAAAGCCTGCCAGGAATAGCAGCCAAAGTATGAGAAACGGGAAGGGCAGAGTCATACCTTAAATCCTCCTGGCCTATAGATGCCGGGGCCGCAGGTCGGCCTCAAGCTTGCGGCCCCGGACTTGATCCTCACTCCACCCAGCCGGTGACCCGCACCACCTGATGCGCCGTGTTATTGTTGTCCAGATACAAACGGTGCCCGGGGGGCACCAGGCAGGAAAAGGGCAAGGCGCCCCGCAAACCGTAAAGTTCAATAGCTGGCGGCGAGCCGTGGATGATTAAAGCCGGGTTGTTGCCGTCATAGGAGAGGGCCAGCTTCAGGTCATAGCCGTTTAGGGCCGCAGCATAGCCCGAAAGGAGACGGGCTGTGGGCGGGGCCACCAGGGCCAAATCAAAGGCGGTGAAGCCGTTAATGGCTCCCTGGGCCAGGCTACGGTAGGTGTGATATCTGAAAGTGCCCCCTTCCTGGCAGAAAGGCACCAGATTTCCCGTATCGTCCTTCAGGACCATTCCCAGATAAGTGAAGTTGGCCCGGGGCAGGACCACGAACCAGTCACCCTGATTTAAAGTCAGGGGGCTTCCCCCGTAAGTTATGGTCCCCCCGGTGCCGTTGTCCTGGTTGTTGGCGCTGATGGTCCGCATCAGCCCTCGGGAGGGTCCGGTGAGGACCAACAGCGCCGCCCCTGCCAGTTCATCCGGGGCAAAACCGTAGCCGATATCCCCGCTATTGGGGTTGTTACGCAAAGTAATGACTTGGGCCGCCTGGGTGGACACCCGCATCACCGGCATGGCCTTTAAGGTAAAAACGCTATCACTGGCACCGGCCAGGGCATAGACGCAATACCATTGATTAACCTTGACATTTCCCCAGATCTGGGTGGACTGGGTGAAATCCAGGGTTACGGTCGTGGCGTTTTCCCGGTAACGGCCGTCGGAGAGGCCGCCGTCCACGAAAAGCCCCCGATGCAGGGGCGAGGGAAAGCCCTTGAGCATGACCCGGGCCTTGCAGTCCGGGGTGGCGGGCACCTGCACCACTTGGGCACTGACATACTCCAAAGAAGGGGAGCGGAGGAGCTCAAAGCTTTCCACCATCGCCTGCTCGATTTTTTCAAAATCGCCCTTCAAAATGACCTGGCGGCCGGTGCCACCCATCCATTTGCTCTGGGGAAGGTGAATCAAAGCCATAATGCCACCTCATTTAAGTGCTGAATTTTCAAAAGCATATTTCTGCTGGTCTTGTACAAGCTGAAAGAGAGGTTCACTTTTTTATTAACCGGCATAGGAACGGTATTCCCAGTCGGGATCCCGGGGATGGTCCTGGGTGATGGCGAAGGCTTCGGAGTTCCCGCCCGCCGAGTCCGACGCCCAGGCAGGGGGTGGTCCCAGGGGTCTGGCCGCCTCCAGGGTTACCCGTCGCCGTGCCAGGTCCACAGCCTTTCCGAAAACCGTAAACTCCTCCTCCCTGAAGCCATGAAAGGGGGAGGTAACTGCCAGGGTGTCTCCGATCTCCAGGCGGGCCCCTTCCAGCCAGGTCTCCAAGGTCACCAGTTCCCAAGGGGTGGAGAGACGCTTGAGCAGCCGGGCAGCCAGAAGCTCGGCCACTTCCGGGCTTTCCAGGATTACCTGAGAGCCGTAACGCAGATCCAGGTCCGCCGCGGCCACCCCCCAAGCCGCCACCGCCTGCTCGTCCCGGACCTCGCAAAAGCGGGTATTGTTTTGGTCATAATCGGCGAAATACACCCGCACCACGTTTTTCAGTCCGGCCATCTGGTAGGCCACGGCAAGGCGTTTCAGCTGCCAGGGTTCCAGGACAGCCCGGTTATCCTGAAGGATGAATTGCCAGAGGCGGTCGAACCAGGTCCAGTCCCCTCGCCCGCGGCCGTAGGCCAAGGCGGCGCCCAGCATGAGAACCACCGCTTCCAGGGAACCCATGGCGCTCATCGCCAGGTAGTGAGGAGCATATTCCCATTGGTCATCGTCCTCCAGATACATGAAAGGGATCAAATCGGCGTTCAGTAAATTGGGCTTGGCCTCCCCGGCATGCTGGAAAAGCCAGTTCATCAGGGCGTCAAAGTGGGCGGCGTCCTCGGGGAGGGCCGGGAAAACATAAGCCTGCCCCGGCAGGCCGAAGGCGGCCACCCCGAAGGCCTGGATCACCAAGGCGTTGAGCCAGGCATAATGGCGGTCGCTTTTATAACCCCCGCCGAATTTCTGGCTCTGGCGGCAAAGACGGAGATCGTCCAGGATGCGCCGGGCCCAGAGGGCCGCAGTGCCGTGGCCGTTGCGCAGGTATATATACAGGCAGCCAAGGGCGATGGCCGAAGTCTGTCCTGGATCATAATCCCCATAGCTGAAGCCGTATTCGCTGAACCAGACCGGAAATTTCCAGCCGTTTCCCTCCGGCGCTCCATGGGTGTCAATCCAGGTCAGCCAGGACTCAAGGACCGGCCAGGCCTCAGGGTCGCCGCTGACAAAGTAATACTGGGCTAGGCGCATAAAGGCCCAGTACTGCCCCAGGCCGCTTCCCACTTCGGGGTAGGCGCTGCCGTTTTCCCATCCCCGCAGAATGCGCCAGCGGGCGGCCACCTCTTCGGCGGGGAGGGCCCGGCCAATCCGGATCGCCACCAGGTCGAGGGCACCGGCAAAATTCCCCGGAAAGCTTCCTTCAGCTCGGCCCAGACGCAGGACCGCGGAACCCGGATAAAAGGCCACGCTTCCCACTTCGCCACCTCCGGCCCCCTGGCCGTTGACGTAAAAACTTATACGGCCGCCAGCCCGGGTGACCACCAGATGGTAAAAAGACTCGGTATTTTCAAGACATGGGCTGCCCAGCACCGTGTGCCTGTCCTGGCCGGTGGTGGAGTAGGCCAGGGCCAGAGCGGGGCCTTCCCGGTAAAAGGCCCAGGAACGCTGTTGGGCTGTTTCCTCCCACAGACTCACCAAGGTCATGGTGCCGGTGAGATTGGCGAATTTGGCCACCACCTCCAAGGTGAAATCTTGGTTTCCCAGAAGAAACCCGGTTCCGGGACTGAAGCAAGGGTGGCCGCCGTTTCCGTCGAACACCAAAGCGGTATCCCCTGGTTGGCACAGGCCAGCGGTGTATGAGGGAGTCCCCTCCGGTTCGTAAGTGAGATTGTGTCCCCGGCCGGAGGCGTCCGTCAGAGTCCCGTTGAAGAGCCAGAATCCCACGGTTTGGCCGAAATCACGATATTTGGGCCACCAGCAGAAACGGCCGAAATTCTCTTCCCCGCAAAGGGCAATGTTTTCCAGGTCGTTCCGGGTGTGTACCGGCAGCACCGGTCCTTTGACGCCGCCAAAGCGCCGATGGTATTCTTCCTGGGCGTCCCGGTGCAGCTTCACATAAGTTTGGCTGATATCCAGGGCTCCCGCCAGGTAGGGGCCCAAGGGCTGGACATAATGAACCAGAGTAGGGCCCCTCCAGGGATTCTGCCCATAGGGGGTAAGGGAAATGGCCAGCCGGGGGGCAAGAGGATAGGGGTCTTCGGACATGAGGGGGAGAGTCACGTCGTCCAGCCACCATTCGTGCTCCGGTAGGTGCTGCTGTTCGCATTTGAACTCGAGAAGCCGAAGGTGCGCCGCGCCCTCAAAAGTCTGGTGGTCGCCGAACTTGAGGTCTGTTAGTAACAGAGTGCCGTTGCTGGGCGGAGTCGAGGCGATGCCGATATCCAACACCTGCAGGGGATGGGTCAAGGGCTGGCTTTCCGATAGAGGCAGCATCTCTGCCAAATTCACCGTGACCCGCTGCCAGGTACCTACTGCAACGTTTTGATCCTGATAAAAATAGGTTCCCTTGGCATCTTTGACCTTCACCCGCAAGGTGAGGGAGGAAGCTCCTTCCACCAACGGTTTGACAAGAAAATTGACCTCGGTGTGCCCGTTACTTTGACAAAGGTTGGGGTCAATCCCCACCCAGACCCCGAAGGCCGTGACATAAGGGGATAAATCCCAGGTCACCTGGCGCTGGGTGTAATAGGTGTCCCCGAAAATAACCTCCGTCTCCTCCCGGTCGGTCACCCAGATGGCCACATCACCCTGCTGGCTGGCGGCATACCAGGTCCCCCAAGTGGCCCGCACCCGGTCACCGTCGTCTATCAGGTTGTCCCGCCGCCAGAACTGGGAAAAGGGGATCTCAAAGGAGTTGAATCCCTCAAACCGGTCCGGAATGGCATGGACATACTGGTGGGCGGGGCCGAAGGGGTCAGGGTCCCCGGGGGTGGCATCATTCAGCACTACCAAAAGACGCCGGGGGTGTTCCTGAGGGGGACCGGCCCAGAAGGTCCAGTAGTCGCCGGCCACAAAGTCAGGAGCACCCCCTGATTCCCAGGAAACCGCCAATCCACCAAACAAATCCACCGGATGGTCCCGGTCACCGGTGACCACACCGCCGGCCTCCCAGGTGAGGCCGCCGTCCCGGGACCAACGGAAGGTGGCTTGGCCCACATCCCCCCCGGTTTCCATTTCGATCACAAAATAACGGCGTTCCTGAGGGGTGTAATCGCCGCTAAGGATGAGGGTGGCGCGGCCGCTCCCGGATTTGGCCAGTTGGTGTACCTGCCGGGAGGCGGCTTGGCCCTTAAGCCGGAAACCCACCCGGTCCAGGCGGACAAAAGGTTCCTGGATCAAAGACCAATTGAAGCCATAACCCCACCAAGCGCCGTCTTTTTGGGCCGGCAGCTCCGTCCGTACATGAAGGGCCCGGCCCGTTTCCCCCGGGGCCAGCTCGGGGGCGAATACCTGGAAGGCCGCTCCCCCCCGGGTGTCATGGCGATACAGAAAATAGGCCCCCCGATCCCAGAGATCCCGCTCAAAGCTGTCATACAGCAAAGGCGGGGTCAGGCTGGCCTGCCGGGCAACGAAAGCCTCCCACAGAAAGCGGCAGGCGCTTTGGAAATCCTGACCCCGTTCCTTTTCCGCCAGGTGGAGATACACCATGAGATCCAACATCCGGTCCACCGCAAAGTCATAGGTGAAATCCTCCCGACTGCGCCAGGCCCGGCGGATGCAGGGATAGTTGTTCAGGGCTTCATATTTCTGCGCCCTCTCCCCGGTGTAATAAAGGTAAAACACCTGAACCGGAGTACCGGGGGTCAGCGGTACCCCTAAGTTCAGAACGGTCGCTTCCCCTTGGTGGCCAAAGGATCCCCCGGAGTAATAATTGGTCAGATCCCCCTCCAGGGGGTCGGCCCAGAAACCGTCCCAGCAGAAGGTGGTCTCCCGGCGCCAGACGCCCCGGACAAACACCACCTTTCCTCCCCCCGGAAGCGGGTCCTCCACCCGCACGGTGCCGTCGGCCTGCACCAGGGTGTAAGCCTGGTCTAAGTTCCCGGCCACGGCCGCCATGAGGGGCACTCCCCCCAGATTGTCGAATACCCAGTTGAACTGGGAAGCCCGGGCCCAATTGAGGCGTGTCATGCGGTTTTACTCCCTCAGATGGCGTTTCCCGTCCCCTGCCTGGGTGAAGTTGGCTGAGGATATGAGTGGCCAAAGCTGTCGGCCCACCATCACCTTCACCCCAGGTAAGCCCTGATTTTGATTTCCCCGAAGTCCACCCACAAGTCGAAGAGGGTCCGTTGCAAAATCTCCCTTAACGCCTGGCTGGCCGGAACATTTTCAAAACACACTCCAATGTGATACTCCGGGGTCAGGGTTCGAGCCAGGGCGAAGGAGTCCCGGTGTATGGCCCCCCCCAAACCCACTTCAATAAGCAGGTCCTCGATGATATCCACCGGGTGGGTGGTGTTATCCTTCTTAACCCGGGCACTCACTTGGGCGCTGCGGCCGACGACCAGGAGATCCCCGGTCTCCGGATTTGCGACTACCCCCTCCCAGGTTGCCTCATCATTTAAATAGACCGTGGTGATGGCGGCAAAAGGGGCCCCAAACACCCGATAACGGTATCTGGGGGCCTTGGCGGTGAAGGTGAATTGATCCCCGCTGATTAGGTCCTCTCCCAGACCTGATTCCCAATACACCGACAGACCTTGGGAGAGGTACACCGGTGCTTCGGGACCGGTGGCAATAAGCCCGGTCTCCTGCCAGCTCTGGCCCCCGGTGGTGGACCAGCGGAAGGTGGCTGTCCCCACCTCCCCGGTGGTCTCCGCCTGACATAGAAAGGTAAGGTCGTGGTCTCCCCGGAAAGTCCCCAATACCCTAAGAGTGGCACTGCCGCGGCCCACTTTGACCGGATTGGTGATCTGGGCCGGGGTGACCTCCACCAGCTCCGCCCGGGCCCGGTAAAAGCCCCGCATAAAGGGGCGCCGCTCTCCTTCCGAGGTGGGCGCCCCCAAACGTTGGTTTAAACGGTGACTGATCCAGTCCCGGGTCTCCAGGACCGCCCGGTGGCGTTCCTGCCAACCGTCTGCCAGCTCTCCCACCCGGAAAAGAACCCCTTCATAAAGGGGCAACCATTCCACCTGGCCGTCCGGCAGGATAAAGCCATGGTACAAGTCCAGGAGCTTTTCTTCCTGGGATAATAGGACAAGATAAAACTTATTATTGGGAGGCAGCCATTGAGACCTGCGGTTATCCAGTTTCAAGCGGTGGCTGCTGGTTTTCAGACCACTGAAGTCCCGGGCCAGTTCCAACCGTATCTCTCCGGGATCCAGAATTTCAGCTTCCGGCAGGCTAAGCAGGCCTTTTAGGCGCAAGCCCTGGATGACCCCAAGAAACGCCTCCTCTCCGGTAAAACTGTCGGATTCCGGATCTCCTGACCAATCCACCCCTATAGCCGTGAGCCCATCCGCTTCTTCCAAAGTATCCGGGGCCCAACAGCGGGTGGTGCTTCGAAACTCCACCCTCACCTGAAAGTAAGGATCCAAGGGGGCTTCCTTGCCCGGAGAAAGGGGAATAAAAGTTGCCCCCGCCACCTGGGCCGCTTCAGCAGCCCCCCGCAGGAAGACGGAGACCGACATCCCGTGGGCCGCAGTTTCCCAAGTAGGCACCACCCGGTCCAAACAAGGTGAAAAGGCCTGCATTACTGGTGAGGTCCAGGATCCGAAGAGAAATGGGCCCTCCTCCATTTCCAGTTTCCCTGGCTCGCCGCCATAACGGGTATGTTCAAAAATTCCTGACTCCGGTCCCAGGCCGTAATCCAGCCAAAAAGGATGGAGCACGGCCCGGACCCGGGAACGGGCCCCCCGCAGCCTGAGTTCCTCCTGAAGATATTGGGCGCTAGCCGGTCTCATGCCGATCCTTTCGGGTTTGTCTCCGGAAAATCTGGTTATTCGGGCTCGTAATCAGGTGACCCTGAGCCCCTTCGGCCTGACTTTTAGATTTCCTCCAGTACAATGCTTCCGGACCAGAGGCCCGGGGCCACCTCCCGGAAGTCCAGATCGTTGCTCCATACCCCGGTGAAGGTCCGGCCCCCCTCACTGTCCCGGTAAAAATCTATTTCCACCTGGGCCTTTTTGATGGCAGTCAGCCGGTCTTTCTGCTCGGCGCCGATATAGTGAAACCTGAGGACCCAGCGGGCCTTGAGACTCCGGGTGTAGCTCCGCAGGGTGCCGTCCAGGGCCCGTTCCCGGTCGCTGTCATCCTGCCCCAATTCCTGATAATCCCAGGTGAAGTTCACCGGCAGAATGTAGCTCTGGGGGGTCCCGCCCGGTGGCGTCCACACCAGTTTGGCGTTCGCCATACCCCCTCCTTACCAGCGCCGCCCCACCTCCCGCTCCAAGGCGGGAAGTAGGTGGCGTTCAACCACCCGGTCCCAGTCCAGGGAAGCCACCCCGGCGGCATCAAGACTTTGCACCTGGATGGTGATGTCAAACCGGGGCGGGCCCTGTTTGCCCTCCACCTGGAAGCGCCCGGTGCGCAGGGCTTCAAAATTGTCCTCTCCCAACCGCACCATGGTTTCCCGAGGCAAGATGCCCTCTCCGGTCTGGACTCTTATCAGACGCTCCTCCTCAAGAAGGCTTTCCGGAGACACGACCATCCCCCGATGGGCCTCCACCACCCCTCCCTGATGGAACAGACCGCCGAACTCAAAGCCCAGACCCAGCCAGGAGAGCCAGTCGTTATCTGCCTTCCCGCCTCCCCCCAGGGCAGATTTAAATCCCCGCCCCACCCGGTCCAGGGTCTGCATGAGATTCTCCCCCCAGGCATCTACCTCGCCGGTTAAATCCAGCAAAGCCCGGCGCCAGCTTTGCGTGATTTGGGTCCCAGCAGCCACTCCCCGGGCGGCGATTTCGGCAAACTTGGATGTGGCCGCGTTGGCCAGGTAATCCAAGGTTCCCTGCCAATCCGCCTGAAAGGCCTGCCAGGCCGCGGCCATATCTTCCATTTCCCGGGACCAGTTCTCCAGCCGGGCCCGGCTGTATTCCTGGTCAATGGCCGTCATTTCCTGTCTGAAAGCGCGGTATTCGGCCAATTCCTGTTCCCGAATCCCGCTACGCCGTCTATCTTGGGTCACCTCGTCCTCCTTGGGGCGGCTTCAGGGCCTCCTCCACCAGATCCAGCAGCAGCCAGAGTTCCAAACTAAGATCGTTGGCCCGGAAGGGGTAGCCTGCCTTTTTAAGTCGGTGCAACCATAATAGATGCCAAGTCCAGGGGTCGATGGCCTCAACCCGCAGATATTCCCGGCACACCTGGCAGGCCCACCCGGCAAAGGCGCCATCCTCCGCTTGACATTTCTCCTTTTGCTCTGGGGTACAAAGGCGTCCGCCGGTCAACTCCCGCAATTCCTTAAGCCGCTGCCGGGACCAGGAGGGAAAATCCTCTGCCTCCGCCTTCATCCCCATTCCTGCCCCCCTTGATCCACCACCCGCAGCCCCTCAAACACCTGTTGGGCCAAAAAGGCGGGCAATTCCGGGGCAAATTCTTTGAGGCGCTCTTTCCAGTCCGGGTGCTGGTCGGGATCCAAAGGCACCTCCTCACCATTCTCCTCCACTAGAAAATCGCCGGGCTCAAAGCCCAGCAGGATCTCTAGGCCGAACCGCAGCCGGGTTTCCCCCAGGCGTAGACGCCGTTCCCCCCCTTCCAGGTGAAACACCGACAATTGGTAAGCCACCCGTTCTTCCGTGGTGGGCCGCCTATAGTACAAGGTGACCACAGAACCGCTCACCGGGTCATAAAGGGCCAGACGATGACGTTCCTGCCTGAGCTTCCTTGCCATACTCCCTCCTAGGCGGCATAGCTGCCCACCATATTCTGCACCACCGCCACCACCGACCCGTAAACCTCGTCCTCCAGCACGGCGAATTCCACTTCCTCGCTTAGGCGCCGCTGGGCGGTCTTAACCGGGGCCGCCACCACCGCCACCCGGGGGAATACCAGCTCCACCTGATAGTTCACCCCCGGTTCGAACTCCGGCCCCTGAGCCTTGAGGTACAGGGCCAGATAGTCATTGTCCCTGAGACTCTGGGCCAAAAGAAAATCCCGGAAATCCCGGTCAAAGGTAAGCTTCTGCTCCCGGCCGGTGCGAAAGGCCCGGTTGGCATAGTCCCCCCCACCAGGTGTCCGCTCCGGGGTCAGATGATTGCGGAAATCCCAGGTCAACCGCCGCAGCTGGGCCGTCATGGGGTACCCGCCAACAAAGCTGCTGCCGTTCCAGCGGCCTCCCAGGTTTACCATTAACCGGCTTACCTTGAGGGGCGGTTCCTCCACCCGTCCGGGGAAAACCATCCAGCCACTCTCCCGGGGGAGATAGTAAACCCGATAGGTTGTCAAGCCGCCGCTGGCCCCGGGCGGAATTATGGTGATCACTGCTGGGACTTCCCCGGAAACCCCAAGGTAGTCCACCTCCTCCCAAGCCTGGGTGACCGGGTTCAAGACCTGCACCGCCTGGACATTGGCCAGACGTTCCCCGGCACTTTCCCCTTCCACCCCGTGGGCCGCCAACGTCAGACTACCGGCGTTATAGGGCGCGGTTATTTCCTCCACCGCAGTGTTGTCCGTAATCTTGCCCGTACCTTTTATTACTCCGGTGATTTTGGCCCAGCCGTCCTTGGCAAAATCAACCCTTACCTGGTCCACAAAACAGGAGGCATAGCGCCGTTTCATCACCTGCCGCCCATAGCGCATGGCCGCCGTAAAAGAAGGATTGGAACGGCTGTGGTCCACCTCGCCGTTTTGCGGCCGGATCACATGACAAAAGCCGCGGTTCCCCATGGGCGTGGTGCTCACCTCTCCCAGGGCATAGGCCAATAGAAAGGCAAAATGCTGGGGCTGGGCCCGGGGGAAACTCAAGGTTCCGGTGACAGTGCCGCCGAGATCATCTAGCCGGTCCGGCTCCTCCCTGCCGGTCATTTCGTCCCGGTTGGCGGCCTTCAAGGCCTGGTAGGATAAGGCGGAGTTCAAATCCACCAGAAAGGTGGTATCCAGGATCTGCTCCTGATTGATGGCCACTTCCTGGCGGCCCGCGGAAACCGCCAGGAGATTATGGGTAGCCAGAAAATTGCGCATGGACCTGGGCATTGGATTACCTCCTGTGGCGCCTACGTCCCTACCGGTCCCGGACTGCAGCAGTTCGGTAATACGCCTGATACACTGAAAATTCTCCATTATTCAAAAGGGGTTCCTCCCGGACGAGGGCAAAAGGACAAAGATCTAACCCCAGGTCCTGGTGCCACAAGGTCTCCCGCACCCCGGCCAGGAGGTCATAGGCCCCTCCCGTCTCCCAGCGTCCGGCCGCCTCCCCTCTAAAGTGACGCACCAAAACCAGCACCTTGGCCTCCAGGATGACATCAAAGGAGGCTTGGGCGATTTGTTCGGCGCGGCTGGCGGTCAGCATTACCAGAACCGCGGGCAGGCGCCAGGTCTCCTCCCTCAGGGCTTGCCGCCAGTTCCCCTGGTAGCTGGCAACGGTCTTCACCGTGGGGCCCAAACGATTTTTCAGGGCCTCCACCATTGCGTCTTCCACTTCAATCCAGGACACGCCGGTCATGGTCGGTCACCAGTCCCTCTGGCTGGTGCGGGTAAAAATCCGGGGAGCCCCGACGAACTCACTGGCAACCCGCTCCCTTTCCGACACCAGAACGCCTTCCCCCTCCAGTACCGCCAGGCCGGCAGCCACCTGCCGCAGAAAGGTCACCGCCGCCTCATACCGCTGGCGCCTGACCGGCGGCACCACATTGTGCCGAGCATACAAGTGGTAAAGGGCCAGATCCACCGCCAGACCCTTGACCTGATCCGGCACCGGCGAAAGGGGCAGACGGTAACGGGCCCCCAGATAGGCGTCAATCTCCCCCCCGGCTCGCTGAATGGCCTCAGTCACCACCTGGCTGTCAGGAATTTCCCCCGACTCCGCCGTCAGCTCTGCCAGTTCGGCCTGGGGGATCATCTGGAGAAGATCGCTTTCGCTACAATAGGCCATGTCAGTCATCCTTCGCTCCGAAATACCCGGTAAGCCCCGCCAGGCCGTCCTCAAAGTCATGCTCCCGGGCCCCAGCATAAATGGCGATGTTTTGGCACATGCCTAAAAGCACCTTTTGATCGCAGGGGTCCAAAGTGCGCTCCAAATCCAGCCGTTTCAAGGCGAACAGGGCCAACGGGGTATACTGAGGGTATTTCTCCAGCAAGACCATAAGTTCCGCCACGGCCCCCTTCAGGCTTCGCGCCTTGACCAGATGCCAAGCCTTCAGCGCCCCGTTTTTGACCTGCACTTTAAAGTTGGGCTCTGCCGTGAGCAGGGCGGCAAAGCCCAATTCCACCAGGTCCGGCCCCTTCGGCATGAAACCGCTCTGCCAGACCATGGCGGTTTCACATCCCGCCGGCGGCGTAGGCGGCGTGGACACGCAACCCAGAAAAATGAGACACACAATTCCGGTCAGCAATGGTTTCATGGTTTCACTCCTTTGGATTCTGGCGCGTTGGTTAACGCACCACCCGACCGTCGGCACTGTGGGAATGGCTGTTGAGCGCAGCCCAGAGATCATCCTTCTCCTTGCGGAACTCCTCCCGTCCCAGAAAGCGCTCCGCCAGGCGGACGCGGCAGCGTTGCGTGGCTTCATAAAGTTGGTCGAGCTTCCGCTCTAGCCGCACTAGCATCCGCCAAAAGAGAAATCCGCTCAGGCCGGCAAAAATCCCCAAAAGGGTTACCACCACCCCCACATGTTCCGCCAGGTCGCTATACTCCCTCATTTTAGTGATCGGTTTTGTTTATCCCGGCTCGCAGGGCCGCCAAACCCAGGGAGCCGGCCAAAGCCATGAGAAGTTCAAACTGCTCCGGGGACAGCCAGTCCATCGTCCGGGCAAAAGTCGCCAGGGCCATGAGGGCCGCGGTGATATAAGTTTTTTTTCCCGAGAGCATACCTCCCTCCATAGTTCCCTGAAATTCCTAAAAAAAGTAGGTGGCAGTTAAATAGCCGTCCTGGTCCCCGGCCCGGATGGCCCGAAACTGACTGACCGCCTGGGCCCCCACTATGAGAATCGTATCCCCGCTGGTCATATAGTGCCCCGTGGTGCTGGTGGGGGGGGCCAAACCGTCTATGCGGAAACGGATGTCACCACCTTCCAGGGTAACGAGGGCTGCCTGGGCCGACATCCCCGCATAGGTGCCGCTCGTGGGTTTGATTTTCCCTCGGGCAAAATAGGTGGAACTGGTGCTCACCGTCAGAGTTTCGAAATTTCCCGGGACACTGTTGTTGGTTTGAATGACAAGGCCGCCGAACCAACTCATGCCGCTCCTCCTTGGGGAACCAGGGGCGCTCTTTTGACCGCCCCTTTTATCCCTGTTTAGATCAGTTCCGGAACCACCAAAAGTTCCGCTGAGTTCACCCAGATGTTGGATTTAGACCCGCCCGCCGTGCTGGAGCCGATGACAAATTGGGCATTCAGGATTTCCCGGGCTTTCCCCTCCAGGGCCGGGGGGACCACCAACAAGTTGGGCCTGATTCCCAGAGGCTTACCTTCTGCGTTGGTCAGGGACATCATGGCAGCGCGGGCTGAGGCATAATTGGTGGCGTTCAGCTCCTGGCTGGAACAGTAGGCCAGCTGCCACAGGCCATAGGCCGCCGCCCCCCGGTAGTCCACCCCGTAGCGGAACTTTTTGTGCATGAACACATGCTCATCGTCCGGCCGGTCCATGCGGATCAACTGCACCCCCCGACGCAACTGGAAAATGAAGGGCTTGATGGCCCGGGTCTGGTCCATCAGGTACCATGGGGTGCCTCCCCCGTTGTCATAGTTGGAAGCTGTGCCGCTTCCCACCGGGTGACTGGCGCTGAAAAAGGGCTGCCCGTCATAGCACACCGAGGTGGTGCCGTTTTTGAGAAGCTCGGCGATGAGCCTCTCCGGATGCCGTTTGGCCTCCTCCGCCATGGCGGCAATGATGGGGTTGTAGAGGCCCAACTGCTCATCTTCCACATCGTTTCGCTCAATCTCAATGGTGGCTTCCCAGTCCTTGGTCTCCACCTGATAAGCCTTGGGCTCCAGGGAGTTGATCTGCCGGTCCCCGATCCATTCCCGCACCGTAGGAAAGTCCAAAAGGAATTTGTAATCCATGATGCGGGTCTTGGCGGGCACCGTCATGGCCACCTTGTTGTACCAGGTCTCGGTTTCCTGGTAGGCTTTGTTGAACACGGCACTGAACGCCGTATAAACATTGGCCAGCACATTGGCATTGACGATCATTGCCTGCTTCCTCCCTTTTAGGCGTTAATATCAACCCAGCCCTTGGTGTCGGACACGTACTTCACCAAAAGCCCCACCCGTATGTCATTGACCGGGCCGGAGGCGTCATCAATGGTATGATCGTCAACTACATACATGGACGTGCCCACCATGGCCTGGGTGATGCTCAGGGCATCGAACTCGAATACCCCGGTGCGGCGCAGCCGGACTTTCTTGGCGCCGTTGGCGCCGTTGGTATTGTCCACCTGTTCCAGGGCCACCCCCAGGAAGCGGTAACCCGCAGTGTCTGCCGCCGGGACCGCATAGCCCCCGGAATTGGCGCAGACCATGCTGCCGGCGTAAATTTTCGCATTGGCCGCCACCGGGAAGTCCAGTTCGATTCCATCCCGGTAAGGCGTAGCCCGATCCTTGGTCAAAGCTGGCATATCGTGTCACCTCCAGGTTATTTGGCCTTGGCCGCCACGGCCTTGGCCTCCATATAGACTTCCGGGGACAGGTTCAGAGCCTGACACAAGGCCAGCTCCTCAGGGGTCAAACCCAGACCCGCCCGGCGCGTCTCCCCCTCCAGGTTCAGCCGTTCCCCTACAGGCACCACCTTGGGAGCCTGGGCAATAAATTCCTTGAAGCCCTCCAGATCCCGACGGCAGTAAGCCATGGCCCAGGACTTTTGCGCTGGGGTAATCTTCCCTGCCAGCACGGCATCATCCACCATTTGCCGAATGCCTGCTTCGGCAATTTCGGCTTTCAGCTCCCCAATCTCATTCTCCAGTGCCTTAAGCTTTGAGGATCCGGCCTTCAGGGCTTCCAGCCCGGCTTGCACCTCTTTGGCCGTGGCATCCGCCGGCAGGCCCAGAGTTTCAAAAAGATGCCGCATCACCTCCAGCGCCTGTCCCCAGAGTCTGCTGTCCCGTGACTCCGGTTCCACCCCGAGGCGCCTTTTAATCTCGGCCGTTGGGGCGTCAGTCTCTGAAGGATCAGTTTCCTCCAGGCTGGTTTGGGGGAACTCTGAGCTCAGCATCTCCAAAGGCGGCTCCTGCTTCCCTGTCTCGCCCACCTGATTTTCTCCTCCCCACTTGGCCACGAGGGGGGTCAGGTTGCGAATCGCCGGCACATTGGTCAAGGCCACGTTAAGAAGCTCCCGCGGGCGCCGGGTCTCTGGGTCCAGTCGCAAGACCGGCGAAAAATAACGGTATTCCCGACGGCTTAAATATTCCCGGGCCTGGCTGGTCCACTCCACCCTGGCCCACAGACCGTCTTCCCGGACCGCCAACTCCTTGATCCAGCCCGCAGCCGGCGCCCGCACTCCCTTCAGGGATTGGTGTTCATAATCAATCACCAGGTCCGTGCCCCTGGCGGCAAAAGCCTCTGCCAGATCCGCCAGGGAGGCCGCATCCACCTCAAAGGGGGGCCGGCCGTCCACCAGTTCCACCCGCCCCAAGGGTAAGAGACGCAACCATTCCGGCAGTTCCGTCATCTCCAGAGTCAGTCGCACTTCCTTTTCCATTTCCATGTTCTCTTTCCTTTTTTCTTTGCAGTGTTTCCCTCCGGTCGATGAATTACTGGCTCCGAATGGCCTTCCCTAACACCGTTTGGCCTCTCTGGGCCAAGGGGACGCCGAAACGCTCCGCTATATGCTCGACGCTCAAAGGAAAGCCCATTTCTGCCAGATTTTGATACACCTCTGACAATGTCTTTAAGTCCTCCTCCTCCTCAAAACGGAACCGGAACCAGGGCACCGACTTGTCAAAGCCGAAGTTGAAACCCACCAGGGGACCCAGCAGCTGCTCCCTTAAGGTCTGCTCCAGGGCTTGGGCATCCGCTTCCACCAAGTCCCGGCGCACCCGGTCATGGACCTTGGCCGCGGCATAAGTCCCGGTGCCCCCGGCTGTGTCCGTCGTCAGCGTCTGTCCCAATATGGCCTTGGACATTTCCCGGTTGCAGAACTCCGCCAGCACCTGATACGGATTGGTGTTTCCCGTCAGCCGGTTGGTTGCCTCCACAAACTCAATCTCGGTGTTCTTGCTGATAATCCCGGCCGCGTCTGTCCCCAGGTTCCTGATTGCCTGAATCAGAGCTTCACGGTCCGCCGGAGTCGCAGTGGGGTCGTACTTCCCCAGGCGCAGGGGCATCCCGAACACCTCATTGAAAGCAGCCCAGTCCTTCAAGGCAAAGTTCTTCAGGAGATACATGTAGCCCACCACCCTCAGCACCCCGGCCCGGGTGTCATGTCCGCTTTTTGCCTTGTAACGGTGATAAATGATCTTAAAGGGGGGAAAAGGCTTGCCCTCGAAGGGCTGGTCCGAGGTAAGCAAACGGGGAGTCAGGTCCTCCACAAATGTCACCTTTTTCTGCGGAATCCATTTTAGTTCCGCCACCCAGACCCGGTCCCGACTCCTCTCCCAGATGAGCTCCACTAAAGCGAAACCTTTGCCGATGGCGTCCAGCAGGTCAAGAAAGGCCTCCTCCAGATTGGGGATGCCCAAGACCATTTCTTTCACCGCCTGGGCTATGGCCTCATCCTCCGGACTCCGGGTGTACGGCAGGATGTCGTAATCCAAAGACAGCACCGCCAATTTGCGGGTCTGTAACAAGGAGGCCAGATGAGCGTCCTTCTCCTCCATCTCCTCAAACAGTTCCATCTGGCGGCGCACCTCCCCCTGATCCGCCTCCTGGAAGATGGCGGCCAGGCCCCCCGGGGTCAGCCCTTGGCTGGGATAGCTGCTCCAGCGATCCTGGAGACTTACCGCGGCCAGTTCCCGGGTGTCAGGTGGCGGCGGGGACTTGCGCCATTTCCGCCAAAACTTTCTCCATGCCATGTCTTCCTCGCTGGTTGATGACCGGCCGGCGCCGGCGAAATAAGGGTGGTAACCTCCCCGATGCCGGTTACCCCCACCAGGCTAAAAGGCCCCTCGGCTGGCAAAGGCCCGCCGGGCCAGAGGCACATATCCTGCAGTTCTTTCCCCGGTAAAAGTCTGGGCCACCTGCACCGCCCCCGCCAGGGCGTCCGGTCCGTCGTCATGTAAAGTGCGGGAGGGGAAATACAACAATTGTTCAATGAGCTTCTCCTGGTCGGAATGGCCCCGGATAAAACGGATCTTGCCCCGCTCCAGAAGGGGTGACAGAGCCGCTACCCGGGTCTCTTTGGCCAGGCGGTGGGTAACTCCCTTTACCGGCAAAAACACCCCAAGCTCCCGCCCCATGGTCTCAAATTCCTTAAGCAACAAACGTTGGAACAGATTGTCCTCCACTCCCACCAGATGGTAAGGGCACTCCCGGTGCCGGTTGAACACCGCCCGCAGGGTCTGCTCCAGGGTGGTCTTCTGGATAAAGGCGTCCAGCACATAGAACACCATCTCCCGGGGGGAGAACCCCACGGTAACCACCGCTTTGTAGTCCGCACTCCCCCCGGTCTCCAGGGAGGGATCGAAAAAGCCCACCACCACCAGATCCCGGTCCTTGAGGCTGTCGGGGTGGTAATAATGAATCCACTCCTCCCGAAACAATCCCCCCACCGGCGTGGGTTCGTTCATCTTTTCCCGATTGAAGGCCACCGTGCCCATGAGCTGCTTCTGGAGAAGGAGACGCTTAAGGGGATGCCGGGCCTCCCATAGGGAGGTCCCGTCCTCCTGTATGGCCCGGTAAATCCGACGTCTGAAATGACAAAAGGGCTCCTCGGAGCTGGTGAGCATTTGATGCAGGGCGCTCCTTTGCCTAAGGATGGTGCCGATGATCATCAGGCTGCCCGTGGGCTCCAGGGCGGGATAAACTGCGGATTGCACCCAATCCAGGATCTGCTGGACTATTTCCGGATTGCGCACGTTTACATCGTTTTCCAGGTCGTCCAGGATAATCAGGTCCGGTCGCCATTGCCGGTGTTTGAGCCCCCGAAGCCGCTGACCCCGCCCCCGGGCCTTGACCCGGATGTGGTTGGTGGTGACAAAATCGTCCACCGGCTTGTTGGCCCGCACCAGTTCCCCGAAGTCCTGGTGCAACCGCTCGTTGTAAAGCAGCTCCAGATAAAGGTATCCGGTTAAATCACTGGCCAGATCCTCCGTGTCGCTGCCGATGATGATGAAATGTCTTTTCCTGAAGCAGATCTGATGCAGGACATAGCCGAAGGAGCACACCGTGCTCTTGGCAAATTCCCGGGGGGCGGCCACCACCGCAGGAGTGACCACTTCACCCCTTTCCTCCAGAAAGCGCACCAGCTCGTAGTGAAACGGAGCCGGGGCCTGGGAAAAATAGTGGGGCAGATAAGTTCGGCAGAAATACAAGGGATCGGCCTCGGCCCTTGCCAGACGCTGAGCCCGTCGCTCCCGGGTGTCCCCCCAAAAAGGCAGAACCTCCATGGAAAGCCGGAGTAAAATCTTGTCGGCCAGGCGCCGAAAAGCACTCTTGGTCAGCTTCTTGTGAAGATTCACGAGTTGCCCCCTTTACCCCCGGCCGTCCTCCTCCTCCAGGGTGCGAAAAAACTCCTGGAGCCAGAGGGAAAAGCGCTTGATCTCTTCCGGTTCCTTCACCCAGCCCCGGATAAACTCACTGAACCGATCCATGACCTCCAACGCCGCGGCCTTAAGGTCCCAGCCGCTGTGACCTAAACGGTCTATCAGGGTGACAATCTTGGTGAGTTCCTCCAGATCCTGGGGTTTGAGGTCCCCGGCGGCCAGCACCCGTCCGGTTTTCTCCCGGAGCACCCCCCTCAGCGCCTCGGCCAGCCAACGGGGGGAGATCATGGCCTGTTGCTTTTTTTGTTCCCACCGGCCCTCCTTATGCCAGCGCTTCAGGGTGGACAAAGAGATGGAATACAGTTCCTGAAGCTCCTTAAGGGTCTTGCCCGCCAGATACAAAGACTGCACTTCGGCAAAATATTGATCCTGCTTCCCCCGTCCGGTTTTGTAGCGCCGCGTCATGGCTTGCCCGTGGTATCAGGAGGCCCCGGCCGTTGGTGTTATATGGTTATTGGTTTTCCGACGCCGCCGGGCCGGGAATCCCATCCCCGCATCTGCTCCAGCACCGCGCTTTGATAAATCCGGACCGGACCGCTGGCTAGCTTCACCCCTTGGAGTTTGCCTTCCCAGAACCAGCGATACACCGAGGAGATGGAGATGCCTAGCCGTCCGGCCACCTCCCTTGGCCTCAACAATCTTTCCTGGATCATGTGCTCGCCCTCCTCTTTGCTGCCCCTTTATTCAAAATCCATGACAGGGATAGAGAAAAATGGCCTACTTTGTCATCAATGGCATTAACCCCCTTCCCACAAGTCCCCGGAAAGTGTGGTATTCCTTTGAAAAATCTAAAAATCTGGAAATACAGCCGCATGCCGGAAAATCACCCGCCGATCCCATTCCCCCAATGGAGAAGCGACCGGAGGCCATATTAATAACCCAGATTGACCTTCCCTTTGTCGCCGGGGCTCAGTTTTGCCCTAGAGATAGAATTTTTCTCTAGGGAAATTCCGGAAAAAACCTAAGGATATCTCCTAAGGAAAAACCTGATTTATCAGGTCTTCAGGGGGGTGACTTACTGGGTCAGAAATCACCTTTTGGGGGGCGCTAACTGAAGAGAGCTAATTCAGAGGAAAGATTGGACTCTAAAGAGGATCCCCAGGGGGGGCAAGGTGAAAGACCCATTTTCCCCCAATACCGGCCTTCTCTTTTATTGGACTTTAGTCTGAATGACTTTTCCTGAGGCCCGGTATTTGCAAGGTCCTCAGGTAAATGGATCGGAGACCACTTTGGTGCAGGGGGATTAAATCATGGAATTTCTTATGAAAAAGAATTTGTTTCGCCCGGATGAGGTAGCCCAGATACTTTGCCTCTCCCGCCGCAGTATTTACCGGATGATCCGGGATGGCCGCCTTCCGGCGGTGCGGTTCGGCTCCGGACCCTGGCGGATTTCCCGGGATACGCTTTTGGCCCTGTTGCCCCCGCCCCAGGGGGATTTGCGCCGGTTTTCCCGGAAAGATCCGCCCCGAGGAAAACACCTCGAGTGGCAGACCGCCTGAAAATTGAGGGCTCCGGCTGCCAATCCCGGGACCTGATTATCTAAATTTGAGACGCCCGGGTCACTACCCCTTCAGAGGGTTTAGCCACCCGGGTTTTCTGTTTTGAAGCAAAAAATTAACACCTTCCCTTTATCCTGATCCTACGGGGAGTCCTGACTTTTTCATAAAATTTCATAAAATGACCTGGTTTTTTCCCGTCCCATTCTAACCCTCCCCCTTTTTATGCCGATAAAAGATTAGTATTTCACTCTAAGAGTGTCGTATGTCCGGATCACTTGTGCCTGGCGCTAGCGACGGCCACCCTTTACCTCCATTGAGCGTCCTGGTGGTGGACGATATGCCTGCTATCCGGGAGATGCTCAAGCGCATGCTCCTTAAACTGGGGGTCCAGGGCGAGATCCAGGAGGCCGGCGATGGCCTGGAAGCCTGGGAGATTCTCCAAAAACAGCCCTATGATCTGGTGGTCTGTGATATTAACATGCCCCGTCTTAACGGTCTGGAACTCCTTAGGCGCCTTAGAGCCCACCCCCGCTATGAAACCACTCCCTTCCTGATGATCACCGGAGAAGTCTCCGAGGACATCGTTGCCGCCTCTGCCGAAAGCGAAGTGGACGATTATCTCTTAAAACCCTTTCGGCTGGAAACCTTGAATCACCGGCTTAAGACCATCCTGGCCCGACACCGTCAGCCCAGCCCCGGGGAGTCCCTGTTTCGCAAGGCCAAAAAGCTGTTGGCCCAAGGCAACCCGGAGGCGGCTCTTAAGATCCTGGAAAGGCTCAGCAGCCCCCCCTACCCGTTGCAGGCCAAGGTGTTTAATCTCATGGGAAAGTGTTTCCAAGCACTCGGTTCCCTGGGGGAGGCCGCCGTCTGTTTTGACCAGGCTTTGGAACTGAACCCCAAATATTTAAAGGCTTACCTCAATTTGGCGAAAGTGATGGAATCCCAAGGGAATCTGAGTGCGGCCCGCCGGTATCTGGAGGAAGTCAACCAACTGAGTCCTCCCAATAGGGAGCGGCTTTTTCAGCTGGGCCGTCTCTGTCTGCGGGAAGGCCTGGTGGAACAGGCCAGAAAATATCTGACTCAGGCCTGTTGCCATGACCTGCAGCTAAACCACCCCAAAGAGGCCCAGGAAGTGGCCCGCCTATTCCTGGAGGCCGGCCTGGAAGATTTGGCCGCCCAAGTCCTTACAGAGGCCCTGGCCCAGTCTCCCCGGGAGATTTCCCTCTATCTCCAGTTGGCCCAAGTTTTCCGACTCCAAAAAAAGATTGAGGAAGCTCAAGATATTTGCCTGAGGGGCCTTGCGGTTGACCCCCACAATCACCACCTCCACTTTGAACTCGGTCTTCTCTGGTTTGACCTGGGGGAAAAAGACAAGGCCCGGGAGGCCATAAGCCACGCCCTTAAGCTGTGGCCTCACTTTCCGGAAGCCCGGGATTTTTTTGAGAAAAATTTTGTCCCACCGGAAGAGGTCTCACCTTAGGCCCAAGAAACATGAGGCTTTTTAATGGCTGGTACCTCGCCGGCCCCCCGATCAGCCCGGCGCAAGCCCCCAGCAGGCTAAGGACTCCGCCTTTTCATCGCCCAACCGCAAGAATCACCTTGCATTTTTCTTTGGAGGAGCTAAAATTAAAATGACAAAATCCATAAGGTTCCCGCCGTTTCCGGCGGCAAACTCTTTAGGCTGATGAATAACCGTTTAAGCCCCTTTTATAAAAATATTGCCCTTTGGCTTCTCATCAGTTTGGTGATGATCTTTCTCTTCAACTATTTCAACACCACAGAGCACGCCAAGGGCAAGTCCACCCTGAGCTATACCCAGTTCCTGGAGCTGGTCAAGGCCGGAAAGGTGAAATCCGTTATACTCCAGGGAGACGAAATCACTGCTGAACAGAAAGAAGGCCGGTCTTTTAAAAGTTATGCCCCCTCTGATCCCCACCTCATTGCCCTGCTTCAGGAAAAGGGAGTGGAAATTACCGCCAAACCCAAGGAGGACAACCCCTGGTATACCACCCTTCTGGTTTCCTGGCTTCCCATGCTGGTGTTGGTGGGCATCTGGATTTTCTTCATGCGCCAGATGCAATCCGGCGGGGGGAAGGCCATGTCCTTCGGGAAAAGCCGGGCCCGGCTGATGACGGAGAACTCCGTCAAGGTCACCTTCAAGGATGTGGCTGGCATTGAAGAGGCCAAGGAGGAAGTGGCCGAAATCATCGAGTTCCTCAAAGACCCCAAAAAGTTCACTCGCCTGGGTGGTCGCATTCCCAAAGGGGTGCTCCTGGTGGGGGCCCCCGGAAGCGGTAAGACCTTGTTGGCCCGGGCCATCGCCGGGGAGGCGGGGGTCCCCTTTTTCAGCATCAGCGGCTCGGATTTTGTGGAAATGTTCGTGGGGGTGGGGGCCGCCCGGGTCCGTGACCTCTTCGTCCAGGCCAAAAAAAATGCCCCCTGCATCATCTTCATAGACGAAATTGACGCCGTGGGCCGTCACCGGGGAGCCGGCCTGGGGGGCGGCCATGACGAACGGGAGCAGACCCTGAACCAGCTTCTGGTGGAAATGGACGGCTTTGAAACCAATGAGGGCGTCATCCTGATTGCCGCCACCAACCGGCCAGATGTCCTGGATCCCGCCCTGTTGCGCCCCGGCCGCTTTGACCGCCAGGTGGTGGTCCCCATCCCGGATGTCAAGGGCCGGGAGGCCATCCTCCGGGTCCACACCCGGCGCACCCCCTTGGCCCCCAGTGTGGACCTCTCGGTGCTGGCCCGCAGCACCCCAGGTTTCTCCGGGGCCGACCTGGAAAACCTGGTCAACGAGGCGGCCCTTCTGGCCGCCCGGGTAAGCCGGGAGGCCGTCACCATGGAGGACTTTGAACAGGCCAAGGACAAAGTCCTCATGGGAACCGAACGCAAAAGCCTGATCCTCAGTGAACAGGAACGCACCAACACCGCCTATCATGAGGCCGGCCATGCCTTGGTGGCCAAACTCACCCCGGGGACCGACCCCATACACAAAGTGACCATCATCCCTCGGGGCCGGGCCCTGGGACTGACCCAACAGCTGCCTTTGGATGAACGCCACACCTATCCCAAAGACTATCTCATGGCCACCCTGGCTGTCCTCTTGGGAGGGCGAGCCGCCGAGGAACTGGTGTTCAACCAATTCACCACCGGAGCCGGCAACGACCTGGAGCGGGCCACCGAACTTGCCCGGAAAATGGTGTGCAATTGGGGCATGAGCGAAGAACTGGGCCCCATCACTTTCGGCCGCCGGGAGGAGCATGTCTTCCTGGGGCGGGAGATCGTCCAGCCCAAAGACTTCAGCGAAGAAACCGCCCGCCTCATTGACCACGCCATGAAAAACCTGGTGGACCAGGCCTACCAGAAGGCCAAGGACCTCCTCAGCAGCCATCGGGCCGAGCTTCAGGCCCTGGCCCAGGCACTTCTGGAGCGGGAAACCCTCGACGGCCAGGAAATCGACCGTATCATTAACTCCTTCAAGGCCAAGCCCAAGGAGGAGGAAGCCCAGGAAGAGGTTCCCTCACTTCCCCTGGAATTTCAACGGGCCTGATCATGAAGGGAGGGCAGCAGGCAGGGCCGGAGCCGCTCTCGCGGGCCGCTGATTTCTGGAAATCCTTACTTTCCCGTCCCCGTCCCTGTATCATGGGGGTGATCAATGTCACCCCCGATTCTTTTGCCGATGGGGGCCTCTTTTTTGATCACGGGGCCGCCGTGACCCAGGCCCAGGCCTTGGCGGCAGCTGGCGCCGATATTCTGGACATCGGCGGCGAATCCACCCGCCCTTTTTCTGAACCGGTTCCCCTGGAAGAGGAACTTCGTCGGGTGCTTCCGGTGATCACCCGGGTCCGGGCCGAAACCACCCTCCCCATCTCCATTGACACTTATAAGTCCCAAGTGGCCCGGGCGGCCCTGGAAGCCGGAGCTTCCATTATCAACGATATCAGCGCCCTGCGCTTCGACCCCGATATGGTGCACCTGGCCCGGGATGCCCAGGTCCCCGTGATCCTGATGCACATGCAGGGAACCCCCCGGGACATGCAGGTCAACCCCCAATACCGGGACCTGATCAGGGAGATCAAGGAATTCTTCCAGGAACGTCTGGACTTCGCCCTAAGCCATGGCCTGAACCAGGAGCTCCTGGTCTTGGATCCCGGCATCGGCTTCGGCAAGACTTTTCAGCACAATCTGGAAATTCTCAATAACTTGGACGCCTTCCTGGATCTGGGTTGTCCCATCCTTATCGGGCCCTCTCGCAAGGCCTTCCTGGGTCACCTCCTGGGTGGCCTTCCCCCGGCAGAACGGGACGTGGGCACGCTGGCCGCCTTGGCCATAGGAGTGGCCCGAGGGGCCCATTTTGTCCGGGTCCATAATGTTGCTTATACCAGACAGTTCTTTACCGTGTGGCAAGCTATCTTGCAAAGCTCATGATTTATCAGACAGTATTTTGTTTTTTTGGCTGAATGATGCAATTCCTTTCCCATCTAAGATGGCAGGATGTCCTGGACATCATCCTGGTGGCCATCATCATCTATCAGATTTTCCTGATTCTCAGGGGCACCCAGGCAATCTGGGTCTTGGCCGGCCTGTTCTTCATATTCCTGGCCTACTTGGGGGCCCGTTACCTGGAGCTTTTCACCCTCGAATGGCTCCTGGACAGCGTCATGAAAAGCTTTTTCCTGATATTGGTCATCCTTTTTCAGGCGGATATCCGCCGGGTCCTGAGCCGACTCGGCCGTCGGGCTTTGGCGCCGCCGGGTGAGTCTTTGCCGGAAATCACCGATGAAATCTGCGAAGCCGCCGAAACCCTCTCTAATCACCGCATCGGCGGTCTCATTGTCTTTGAACGGCAGGTGGGGCTCTCCGATTATCTCGAGGGTTCCATCCGCCTGGACTCCCTGGTTACCTGGGAACTACTGGTCTCCCTCTTCTGGCCCCACAATCCCACTCACGATGGGGCTGTCATCATCCAGGGAGACCGGATCGTCGCCGCCGGCTGTCTCTTGCCCCTATCCAAAACTCCTGACCTGGATCCCACTTTGGGCACCCGCCATCGGGCCGCGGTGGGTATCACTGAACAAACTGACGCCTTGGCCTTGGTGGTTAGTGAGACCAACGGCAACATTTCCTTGGCCCGGGGCGGCAAACTCCAGCAAAATCTGACCCGTTTGCAGCTTCGCCAGGAGCTGCGCGACCTCCTGGAAACCGGCGACCAGAAAGGATCCTGGCTTGCGCGATTGGCTCGCTATTTTGGGACGCCATAAGCTGTTGAAACTCCTCTCCCTCTTTTTGGCCATTGCCTTGTGGTTGGCTGTGGGCGGAGAAGAGCGCACCGAGACCAACCTGAATATCCCCCTGGAGCTGGTAAATTTGAATCCCCAACTCATGGTGACCAGCGAAGTCCCCTCCGCCCTCCAGGTCAGGGTGGTGGGTCCTCGGGGCATGATTCGCAACCTGTCCCAAAGCCGTATCATTCATACACTGGATTTGGGGAATTACCAGGCCGGCCGTCATACCATCCCGCTAGGCCTGGGGAGTTTCTCCTTTCCCCGAGGCGTTCAAATCACCCGCATCCAACCCAACCAGCTGGTCCTGGAGTTGACCCCTTCCATCACCCGCACCCTCCCGGTGCAACCCGTGTTTTCGGGCCGTCCCCCGGAAGGCTACGAGGTCAGAAGCGTCAGGATCCGTCCCCCCCAGGTGACCGTCAAAGGTCCGGCCTCCGAGCTGGAGAATCTCAAGTTTATCCCCACCGTGCCCCTTAATCTCAGCCGTCTTACCGGGTCTCTCACCTTGGCTGCTGATCTCGACTTCAAAAACTTGAACCTCACCCTTACCGAGAGGGTGCCGCTTTTGGCCGAGGTGGACATTGCCCCCAAGGTATTGAGCCGCACCTTCACCGGCCTCCCAGTCACACCTCAGCCCCAGCCGGCCCAACTGTCCCCGGGCAAAGTCTCCGTTTCCCTTCGAGGACCCTGGCCCCAGGTGAAAAACCTGAACCCCGCTGAGCTGAAGCCCTTTGTGGACACCGGCGGCCTTTCCCGGGGGCGCCACTTGCTCAGGGTCCAGTTAAAGCTTCCTGAGGGCTTGACCCTGGAGAAAATCTCCCCTGCCACCCTTCAGGCACGGGTGGGAAAATAGACTTTTCCTCCTCCCATCTCCATTGCCTTCTTGATTGCCAGGTTTTTTCATAGTAAATTGCCGCGGTGATGAATGCCCTTACCGCCGTCCTCCTGGGCTTCGTCCAGGGTCTCACGGAATTTCTGCCCATCTCCTCCTCCGGGCACTTGGCACTACTTGAGCATTATTTTAAGGTGGAGGGAGGCGGGCTAAGCTTTGACATCCTTTTGCATGTGGGTAGTTTTACGGCACTTTTGCTCTATTTCCGGGCTGACTGGCTGAACATGGCCCAGGCCGTTTTGAAACCTTCGCCTTACACCCGGCTGGAGCGCCGCTTGTTCATCTGTCTGGTGGCTGCCTCTGTGCCTGGTGCTTTGGCCGGGGTCCTACTGAAACACTATGCTGAGACAGTATTTCGACAGCCCTGGCGCATCGCTTTCCTCCTGGGCGGGGTAGGTCTGCTTTTGATCCTGGGGGAAAGGCTGGCCCGGCACAGCCGACCCCTCACAAATCTCCATCTGGGGGATGCCTTGTTAATCGGCCTCTCCCAGGCCTTGGCCGTCATGCCCGGGGTGTCCCGAAGCGGCATCACCATGACCACCGGCCTTTTCCTGGGCTTTACCCGGGAAGCTGCGGCCCGCTTTTCCTTTCTTTTGGCTACTCCCATCATTTTGGGGGCAGGCCTTTACGACCTCTTAAAATGGTTTAAACATCCACCCGAGAAGCTTTCCTTCATGGTAGGCCTTCTGGGATTCCTCTCTGCCTTGGTTTCCAGCTACGTTGCCATCCGTTTCCTCCTCAGGTTTCTAAGAACTCATACCTTTTATCCCTTTGCTGCCTACCGCCTCCTTCTGGCCGCGTTAATCCTCGGCCTTACATACCTCAATTACTGAAAAATGGGGGAGGCCGACAAAGACCGGCCCATAAGGCCTTAAATCAGCCATTCCCGGATCTTTGCCGCCGAAGTCAAAGAGAACGCCTGATTAAAAAAGGTACGGAGACAGGAAATTGTGGCATGGTACCAGGACCGGACCAAAGGCCCAATTTGCCTTTACCAGATTGTTTGAGGTTTTCCGGGTGGTCCCGGTCTATTCCGAGGGGGCATGGTCCACCAGCATCAGGCTGACTTGGCGCCTTTTCAGATCCACATGCTGCACCTTAACCCGGACCCGGTCCCCCAGAGTGAAATTGCGGCGGTGACGCCGGCCCACCAGCCGTTGGCGGGCTTCCTCGTAACGATAGTAATCATCAGGCAAATCCACCAGCCGCACCAGTCCATCCGCAAAAATTTCCTCCAAAGACACGAAAAAACCGAAGGGAGTCACTGAAGTGATGATCCCATGGAATTCCTCCCCCACCCGGTGCGCCAGACAGCGCACCTGCATGCGGGCCAGCATCTCCCTTTCCGCCTCGATGGCCCGCCGCTCCCTCTCAGAAAGATAACGGGCTGCCTCCTCCAACACCTCAGGATCCAGGACCCCGGTATTTTTCTGACCTTCCAGACGGGCCGTAAGCAGCCGATGCACCATTAGGTCAGGATAACGGCGGATGGGCGAGGTGAAATGCGTGTACCAATCCACCGCCAAGCCGTAGTGGCCCCGATTCACCCCAGAATAGCGGGCCTGCTTCAATGACCTGAGCAGCATTAGCTGTACCATGGGCGCCAAATGGGTCTTCCGCACCTCCTCCAAAAAGTCCCGGAGCACCCGGGGATCCCGGTTGGCCTGCCTGGGAAGGTGAAACCCCAATGTTCTTACGAAAGTGCGGAAGGCCTCCATTTTCACCGGATCCGGAATGTCATGCACCCGGAACAGGGAGGGTTCCCCCAGCTCCTCGGCCACCGCCTCATTGGCGGCAATCATGAACTCTTCAATAATTTGATGGGCCAGAAGATGGTCAAGGCGCCGGATGTCCACCGGCCATCCCCTCTCATCCAGCACCACCTCGGCTTCAGGAATACTCATGAGGAGACTACCCCGTAGGTAACGCTGCCGCCTTAGAAGCTCCGTGAGATCCGCCATCCAGGTCAGCATTTTCAGATATGGCCGGAAATGTTGCCGGAGCTTCCGGTCTTTTTCGGTCAACAGCCGCTGGACCAGGGTATAAGTCAAACGGGCGTGATTGTGTACCACGGCCCGAGTGAAGCGGTAGCCCAAACGCCGGCCCTCCCGGTCATACTCCAAAATCACCACCACCGCCAGGCGGTCCTCCCCGGGGTTGAGACTGCAAATGCCGGTAGAAAGGCGGGGAGGCAGCATGTGCACCGCCCGCTGAGGAAAATACACGCTGGTGCCCCGCTGATAGGCCTCCTGGTCCAGAAGGGTGCCGGGCTTCACATAGTAGCTCACATCAGCGATGGCCACATAGAGAACAAATTTCCCCCCCGGCTTTTTGACCACGCACACCCCGTCGTCAAAGTCCCGGGCGCTTTCCCCGTCGATGGTGACCAGGGGAAGATGCCGAAAATCCTCCCGCCGGGCCTGCTCAAAAGGGGGAATTTCCGCGGGAATGGCTTCCGCCTCGGCCCACACCTCAGGAGGAAACACATCGGGCAGACCATATTTGCCCACCACAATATGAGTCTGCACCTCCGCGTCCTCCACCGGGCCCAGAACCTCCACCACCTCACCCTGGGGGTTTAGGTGGGCCGTGGGGTAATGGGTCACCCGGGCCCGAACTATCTGCCCGGGTTCAGCCCCGTTGAGTTTGGTGGCCGGGATGATGAGATTGAATAGAAGATGTTCGTCCTCCGGTTCAATGAAATATGTGTCCGCGGCCTGGCATAAAAGACCGATGATCTCCGCCACGGCTCGTTTCAGGATGCGGATGACCCGTCCCTCCCGGCGTCTGCCCCGCTGGCTCTCCAGGCGGACCACCACCCGGTCTCCATGCCAAGCATCCTTTAAATCCCCGGCACCTATGAAGATGTCCCGACCTCCGCCCTCCGGAGTCACAAAACCGTAACCGTCCGGGTGTACCGTGAGGATGCCCGCCACCAGGTTCATCTTCTCCGTGAGGCCATAGCGTTTACCTTTGAGGAAAACCACTTCTCCCCGTTCCATAAGGCGCTTGAGGCCCTCCTCCACCCAGGACAGCTGCTCCGGGGGAACTCCCAGTATTTCCTGAACCTCTGTTAAAAAAAGGGGCCGTCCGGCCTGACGGAGTGCCGCCAACAGCCTTTTTTCCCCTGGCGGGCGTTTGCGTTTTTTCCGGGCCATGGGCTCTCCTTCGGTGTGATCCGGGGGTTATGATAAGTATCCGCTCTTATATCAGGTTCTCGGACAGAAACTGAGGCAGGCAAATATGCTTTGTCCTTTCTAGAACAATCATATATACTTGGGGCCATGCAAGTTATTTTTCCGGAAGGTCTCGGCTGATGACCGTCCTGCAGGTGGAATACCTGGATCGGCTGACTCCCGAGAGGCGGCACCACCTACTCAACCGCTCCCGCACCGACATTTCCCAGGTTTTGGAAGAGGTGCGCACCATTCTGCAGACCTTGAGGCGGGAGGGGGACAGGGAAAATCTCCGCTGGCACCGCCAGTATAAAGCCGACCTGACGGTGGCCGAGCTGGAGGTGACCCCCGCCGAGATTGACGCGGCTTTTAAAATCCTGGACCCTAAAGTGATTGAGGCGCTACAAAACGCCGCCGCCAATATCACTGCCTTTCATCAGGCTCAACGGGAGCGGGAAATGTGGGCCGTGGAGGTGCAGCCTGGCATTCTGGCCGGTCGCCTGGTGCGCCCCCTTTCCCGGGTGGGGTGCTATATCCCTGGGGGTTTGGCCAGTTACCCTTCCAGTGCTCTGATGAATATCATTCCTGCCAAAGTGGCCGGGGTCTCGGAAATTATCGCCTGCACTCCCCCGGGAGCGGGCATGGCTCTCAACCCCGCCACCTTGGTGGCCGCCCATCTGGCCGGGGCGAACCGCCTGTTCAAACTGGGAGGCCCCTGGGCCATAGGCTCCCTGGCCTTCGGCACTGAGCTCGTCCCCAAAGTGGACAAAATCGTGGGCCCGGGGAACAAGTATGTCACCGCCGCCAAGCTTCTGGTCTTCGGGGAGGTGGACATTGACTCCCCCGCCGGACCCAGTGAGGCCCTGATAGTGGCAGACGATACGGCCGAGGCCCGCTTGGTGGCGGCGGATTTTCTCTCCCAAGTGGAGCATGACCCGGAGGCCGCCGCGGTCCTTCTGACCCCGGCCGAAGAATTGGCCCACCGGGTGGTGGCACTGATCCTGAAGGAATTACCAGCCCTCCCCCGCCGAGACATCCTGGAAGCGGCCATAAAAAACCATTCCGCCGTGCTGGTCACCCGGGACCTGGACAGAGCCTTGGAGTTTGCCAACGAATATGCCCCGGAGCACCTGCAAATCATGACCCGGGACCCCTTTGCCCTGCTTCCCCACATTCAGCACGCCGGTTCCATCTTCCTGGGGGCCTTTTCCCCGGTGCCAGTGGGAGATTATGCCTCAGGCACCAACCATGTACTCCCCACCGGGGGGACGGCCCGTATGTTTTCCGGTTTGTCGGTGGACGACTTCGTCAAACGACCCACCTTCCAGCACCTGACCCGGGAGGGCCTGGAGGCTCTCCGGCAAACGGTGGTCCTTCTGGCGGAAACGGAGGGGCTGCCCCTGCACGCCCGGGCCGTGGCTGAGCGCTTCCGCTATGCTTGATGAAACGGATCTGGAAGAAGAACAAGACGCTGGCTTCCCCTGGGAGGACGTGCAGGCCTCCCGGGCCAACAAAAGGCTGCAAAGCCGTCATCCGGTGGACCAGAAAAAGATGACTTATCTGCCCTGGGCCTCTGCCTGCCCCATTTGCCACACTCCTGCAGACCGTCTGGCATGGTTCTATTTTAAAAGCCCTGAATGGACCTGGGAGCTTCTTTGTGGCAGAGCCGGGTGGCTGGTGGTATGCGACCGCTGCCGCCGCCAAGTGAATTTTTTTTGCGAACTTATGAATTAATTATTATATTTAATTTGGAATTTCAGGTTGGTGAGTGGCATGCCTTCCAGAAAAATCTCCACTAGCCCCATTACCCCGGTGGAACTCATCGCCGACGTCCAGACCCAGCCCAGCCCCCACACCATTGACATTGACAAAGTGGGGGTGAAAAACATCTCCTATCCCATTGTGGTCCTGGACAAATTCAACGGCACTCAGCACACCGTAGCCCGCATCAACATGTACGTCAATCTGCCCCACCGCCACAAGGGCACTCACATGAGCCGCTTCATCGAAATCCTCTCCGAGTGCCGCCGGGACATCAGCATCAAAAATATCGAGACCATCCTGGAGGAGACCCGCCGGCGTCTCCATGCCCAAAGCGCCCACATTGAAATGACCTTCCCTTATTTCATTGACAAGCCCGCGCCGGTAAGCGGCGCCCGGGCACTCATGGAATATATCTGCACCTTTAAAGGCTCCCTGGACGGGGACGGCCAGATTGACCTGGTGGTGGGCATCACCGTTCCCATCACTACACTTTGTCCCTGCTCCAAGGAGATCAGTAAGGTGGGGGCCCACAATCAGCGGGGTGAAGTGCGGGTAAAGGTGCGCTTTAAAAAATTCTTCTGGATCGAGGACTTGATCAGGCTGGTGGAGGAGTCCGCCTCCTGCGAGGTTTACGCCCTCCTAAAAAGACAGGATGAAAAGTACGTCACCGAAAAGGCCTATCAGAACCCCATGTTCGTAGAAGACGTGGTTCGGGAAATCGCCCACAAACTGAGCAAAGACAGCAACTTCACCTGGTATGCGGTGGAATCGGAGAACTTCGAATCCATTCACAACCATTCGGCTTACGCCTATATCGAATCCCGCCCTCGCGCCAACCCTTAGGAACCCGAAGAAAACGACGGGTTATCTTCGCCGCTGCCGAAGTTCTAAGGCCGCCTCACATTAAGGAGATAAATCAAACCCGCTAAAAAGCTGGTTGTAACAGCTGACCACCCTCCTTTGCCCGGACTAGATCACCTCTCCACTCCCGGCCATGATTCTGACCCGGAACCACGGCTTCTCCCGGTCGGATTTGTTTGCTTTCTTGCTGTTGACGGTAAGCTCCGTCTGCCCTTCTTTCACCACTACAAACTCATATACCACCCGGGCATAACCTCCCTGGGGGCCGAAGGAGGACTGCAGGCTCTGTCCCACCAGGTTAAGAACGAGGGGGTCAAATTCCGGAGCCAAAAGACTTTGGCCATCTCTCAGTTGCAGGTCCACCACCAGCCTTTGGCCCACGGGCACTGAGATGGTACGGCCGGAGTCCTTGACGGTCAGGACTACCGGACCGGCAGCCGCCAAAGCGACGGCACTTGCCACTACCCAAAAAAATCCCAGAAATATTTCAAGATTTTTCCGCAAAATTACCATGGCCGCTCCTGGCTCCTTTACCCCTTCCCTTCCCCCTTCTCCTCCCTCATGAGTTCCCGGGCAGTTTCCATAAGGCGGCGCAGGGTCTGGTCCACCTTATAGTTCACTGTGTCCGGTTCCCAGGTGCCGTCCGGCAAGCGTTTGCCCGCCGGGAGACCGGTTAAAAGCTCCAGGGCCTCATCCACCGTGCCCACGGCCCAGACGTGGAATTTTCCCTCCTTCACCGCCTGCACCACTTCTTTTTTCAGCATCAGGTCCTGAACATTGGCCTTGGGGATAATGACCCCTTGGGTCCCGTCCAGCCCCCGAGCTTTACAGACCTTGTAAAAGCCCTCAATCTTCCAGTTGACCCCGCCGATGGGCTGTACCTCCCCTCTTTGGCTTACAGAACCGGTTACGGCGATGCTCTGTTTGATGGGCACATCCGCCAAGGCTGACAAAAGGGCCAGCAATTCCGCCACCGAGGCGCTGTCCCCTTCCACCAGCCCATAGCTTTGCTCAAAGGTAAGGCTGGCCGTCAGAGTCAGGGGCTTGTCCTGGGCGAACCGGCTCCGCAAAAAACCCGAAAGGATGAGCACCCCTTTGTTGTGAATGTTCCCGGCCATCTGGGCTTCCCGGTCAATAGCCACCACCCCCTCCTTCCCCAGGGAATAGGTGGCGGTGATGCGGCTGGGACGCCCAAAAACATGGTCACCTAAGGCATAAATGGACAGCCCGTTAATTTGCCCCACCACACTGCCCGTGGTCTCAATAAAAAGCATGCCTTCGTCAATGAACTGCTGGAGCTTCTCCTCCGGCAGGTCCGAACGGTAGGTCTTCTCCTTAATGGCCTGTTCCACGTCGGTGTTGAAAATGACCTGATGGGTGTTGGTGCGGGCCCAGAAGTTGGCCTCTTTCACTATATCCAGAATCTCCTTGAGACGGAGAGTCAGTTTCTCCTGGTGGCCGGCCAGCTCCTGGGCATGTTCAATGAGGCGGGCCATCCCGGTCTTGTGCACCGGCAGGAGATTCTCCTCCTTACAGTAGGTGGCTACCAGGGAGGAAAACTCCTGAAGATGCTCCGGAGTGCGCTTCATCTCCCAGTCAAAGTGGGCCTTGATCTTGAACAGCTTCCCGAAATCCTCGTCATAAATGTACAGCAGCTGATAAAGATAAGGATCCCCGATGAGAATGACCTTGATTTCCAAGGGAATCGGCTGGGGCTGCAAAGTGCGGGTGGCGATAAAACCCAGCTGCTCCGCCAGGTCCTCGATCTTGATCACCCGCTCCTTCAGACAGCGTTTCAGTGCCTCATATGAGAAAAACCAGCGGAGCAGATCCATTACATTAAGAATAAGATACCCGCCGTTGGCCCGATGCAGGGAGCCGGGACGGATAAGAGTGAAGTCGGTGACCAAGGCGCCGAATTGGGCCCGGCGTTCCACCCCCCCGAAGAGGTTGGCGTAATTGGGATTGTTCTCCAGGATCACCGGAGCCCCCTTGGTTTCCGAATTATCCACAAACACATTCACCTGATACTGGGTGAAACTGGGCTCCGGTATGGGAAAGGGAAACGGACTGGGAGTGCCGGGCTTCTTCTTTAAATCATCAATGTTTTTGAGGATATCCGTCTCCACCTCCTTCAGGTATTCCACCACCTGGGGCTGGTCCCGGTATTTCTCCAGCAATTCTTCAAAATAGGGGCCCACCGCGGCCAGGGCCATGTCCTGGTCCAGCTTTTTCTCGGCTTCCTGAAACTCCTTTTCCATGCGGCGGATCTTGTGAATGGCCTCGTTCATCTCCTCGTGAAGGATGTTGCTTCGCTGGCGCAGGGATTCCCGCTCTTCCTCGCTCAACGCCTTGAGCTCCTCTTCGCTCAGGGGTTTGCCGTCCTTTCCCGGGAACAGCATAAGCCCGGTCTGGGAGATATTGAGAATGAAACCCTCCTGGGTAGCCTTGGCATCCAATTCCTGGAGAATGGCATTCCGGGCCTGGGTGAACTGGCGCACCAAGGCTTCCCGGCGGTTGGAGTAATCCTCGCTCTCAAACACCTCCGGCACATGCACCCTCAGATTGGCGATGAGCTCCTCCATGTCATTTTTGAGAGAGCGTCCCCGACCGGTGGGCAGAACCAGGGCCCGGGGACGCTCCGGCTCCTTGAAATTATGGACATACACATAATCCGGAGGACTGGGCTCCTGGGAGGCCAGCTCACTCACATAGTCCTTTATGGTCTCGGTCTTCCGGGAATGAGGCGGGCCGGCCACAAAAATGTTGTATTCCGGGTCCTTGATCCTAAGTCCAAATTCCAAAGCCCGCTGCGCCCGGTCCTGGGCCACCACCTTATACTTGAGGGGCTCCAGATCCAGGGTGGTCTCGAAAGGCAACAGGCTCAAATCACATTCAGCCCTAAGATTCTCCGGCTTGAGTTCCCAGATATTCCCAGACATGAACCCTCCTGAATCAGCTAATTCCCGCAGCTTGGTTCACCCCACTGATGCTGGCATATCATCATCCGGAAAACAAAGCAACTGGCGGACCAGATGTTTCCCCTAAATTTCCCCCGGCTCTTCGCCTAAGACTTTTCCGTAAGAAAAACGGGACAACCGGTACCCCTGTCTCAGATCTCTTCTGAAGCTAACCTATACATATGGCATGGAAATTGTCTCTGTCAATCCCTTTGGCCGGGGGACCAGGGACAGAAGGGAGGACGGAGGTATCCCGGACCTTCCAATTGAATAGTGGTATGTTCCAGCCCAAAGCGCTGGCACAGAAGGTCTTCCAGTTCCCTGATCAAAAGATCCCGATCCCAGGCGTCCTGCAGCACCGCATGGACACTCAGGGAATAAAGTCCGGAACCGATGGTCCAGACATGCAGATCATGAATTTCCCGGACCCCGGGGTGCTGTTCCAGAGCCCGGCTCACCTCTTTAAGGTCCAGATGGGCCGGGGTGGCTTCCAGTAGGATGTCGGTGGCCTCCTTAACCAGACGCCAGCTCCCCAGAATAATGAGTACGGCGATGATGGCCCCCGCCGCCGGGTCAAACCAGAACCACTCCTTGAAATATATGACCAGACCCGCCATAATGGCGGCCACCGACCCCACGGCATCATATAAAAGATGCAGAAAAGCACTCTTCAGGTTCAGGTTGCCTTCCCTGGCCGGATGTAGGATTATCACCCCGAAAAGATTGGCCATAAGACCCAAGACCCCGATGATGATCATCGGAAGGCCGCCGATCTCCGGGGGCTTGAACAAACGGCCGTATGCCTCATAAAGGATATAGCCTGCCATGGCCCACAATGCCAGGCCGTTGACCAGGGCGGCCAAAATCTCCAGCCGGTGGTAACCATAAGTCTTGCGGGAATCCTGGGGCTTCTGGGCCAAAACCAGGGCCACCAGACTCAGGCCCAGGGCCGCCACATCGCTGAACATATGACCCGCGTCGGCGATAAGGGCCAGACTGTTGGTAAGAATTCCCCCCACAAACTCTATGACCAAAAAAAAAGTCTGGGACAGGAAGGCGAGCAGCAAGCGGTTCCGGCTGCTTTGGAACCGTTGGGCATGCGGCTCCCCTGCGGCGTGGTCGTTCATGGATCATCCATAAAAATGCTCAAGATTTGGTAGGAGCGCAAGCCTGCCGGCGTCTCCAAATCCACCCGCTCCCCCAGGGCCCGCCCCATTAGAGCCCGCCCCAAGGGAGAGGTAATGGACAACCGGCCGTTCTGGGCGTCAGCCTCCACCGGCCCCACCAGCCGAAACTGCTGTTCCTTGCCGGTGGCCAGATTCCTGATCCTCACCCGGCAGTTGAACCGCACCCGGTCAGGTGGATGGTTGCTCCCCACCAGCACCTCGGCATTGGACAAAAGCTGCTGGAGGTACTCAATGCGCCGTTCCAGGCGCCGACGCCGGGCCAGTAGGCGTTGAAATTCCGGGTCAGCCGCTCCCTCCCACTCCGGGGCCGCCTCCATCATCTCACGAAGCAAGCGGGGCCGCTCATCCAGGGACAGGAACCGGAGCTCCCGCAGAATCTCTTCATAGCCTGCCCGGGTGAGAAGGATCTTACCCATAAGCGCTGTTTAATCCGGCCCTTTCCGGAGCTGGTTCCCCCTGGAAGTGCCTTTTATTGATTACTTATTTCTTACCGGATTGTAACAGGCGGGTCAATAACCCAGAAAACCCGCCAAAGGAGTGATAACCGGCCATCCCCCCTCTTTGGGGATTTCCTGTAATGACCGAAGCCTTGATGGGCAAATGGGGAAAGGGAAGTATCGGCAGGACCGGGAAACCGCTATCCGTTGGGGGCGACCTTTACCGCCCCTTGGACTCAGGGGGGAGAAAATCCGGGGAAAAGGCCAAGGTTGGCAAAGCCCGGTCCCCGTCAGGGCTTGGCAGAATTGCGGATTAACAAAGCCAGCAGCCCTTCTCCCGGATCTCCTCGTACCATTTTTGCAGCAGTGCGGCCCTGTCTCTTTTCTTCAAAAACAGCAGGCGAAGCACCTGGCTCATATCTAAAAATCCGGCAAAATAAGCATATTTAACCAGATTCTCCAGATTTTCCGGGGAAAACTGCCGGGCATGCTCCGGTACCCGCTCCCACATGTCTTCTTTCTCAATGATCTCCTTTACCAGGTAAAAGTGCGCCTCCATTTGGGCCAAAGTGCTTTGCTCCGACATGTCATCCTGTTTTCCTTGGGCAAGTTCTTCACAATTGAAGAGGGCGATCTTATCTTACGACCTCATTAAGGAGCTGGCTCATATAAGCGGCTGCCCCCGACGATTTTAAAAAAATCCCCTTCCAGGCAAGTCCCCGGCGAAATCGTTATCTACCCGATTCCCAAAACTCCAGATACACCTATTTAAGGCTCCTGGCCCAGGCTTGATAAAAAATCTGCCGCCCCCAGAGCCAGGGTGCGGGTCCCCAGGATAAGCCCGGGCCGGATAATTTCCTCGGTAACGAGTGGGGAAAATCATTCTGGAAATGAATTTATTCCCTCAGGAAAACTGTCTGGACCTGACTTTAGGCAAACCGGAAACAGTCCTGGTTATAGTTGCGACTTTTATTAAAATTTAAAACCTAATTTCAGATACCCAATATCTCCCGGGCCTGGCCCGCCGCCTTTTCCCCTTGGATGATGGCAGCCTCCACGCAGGGCAGCCCCTCCAGATCGGCTGCAGCCAAAATAATGCGACCCTTCCGGGATTTCACCCGACTTTTGAGAAGACTTAGAAACCCCGGATAGGGCACCACCTGGGCGTGGCCGAAACGGTACAGGTGGATTTCCTCCACCTCCGCCGGCAATCCTGGGAAATGGCGGGCCACAGCCTCCAGGAGTTCCCGGGCCTGATCCCCGGGGCTACGGGCCAGCAACCGGCCCCGCCCCTTTGGATAAGGTTGCGGCGCAAAGAGCACCATAACCCGGGGTCCCCCCGGAGAGCCTGCCCTGGGGGAAAGGATGAAGTCCGAAAAAGCCGGTTCCCCCGCCACCCAATTTTCAAACCCAGGAGCCTCTAAAGTCAGAGGGCCACATAATGCCGCCACCACATAGCTGCTGTAGCGGAAGGCCTGAAATGCCTTAAGGTCAAAGCCGCAGTCTGGGCCGAGTAACCGGCGTACCACAAACTTGCCTACCGCCAGAATTACCACGGCGGCCGCCAAACGAAAATGACGGCGCCCCCTGGCGTCCCATACCAGAAGGTGGGGACCCCCAGGGGTGTTTTTCAGGTCCACCACCGTATGCTGCACTAACACCGATCTAGGCAATGCTTCGGCCAAGGCCCGAACCAGACGCGCGTTCCCTTCCGGAAAGGCTGCGGTCCGGGAGGCAGGGGAGAATTCTGACATCAGGAAATACAAGGCAGCCCAAGCCGATACGTCCTCCGCCCCGGCCCCCAGACAGGATCGGCAGTAGGGGTCAAAGTAATGGGTTAGTTCCGGAGGGAATCCCCGCTTTTCTTCCAGATACTGCTTCAGGGACAGCTGGTCCAGCTCCGGATGGCTTAAGACCTCCGACCCCAAGGGCTCCCAGGTCTCCTCCAGTTCCGCCAGCTCTCCGGCAAAGCGCTGCAGCTCCTCCTTTACCCGTGGAGGAAATGGCAAGGAGACCAGGCCCTGGGCGGAAAAGCAATCGGGGTACCAGTCTCCCCCCTGATATAGGGCGCTGGCCGGAGGCGAAACCCGCGCCTTCTCCGGGTTAAGCCCCAATTCCTGATACCAGGATAAACTTTGGGGGTCCTCCGGGAGGTAAAAATACGCTGATCCTGCCGGATATGGTTGGCCCCTGTAAGACCCCGGCAGACACACTCCCCCGGGTTGGCTGCCAGCCTCTAATACCACCAACTGCCGGTCCCGGAGGTGATAGGCCGCCGTAAGGCCCGAAAGCCCCGCGCCCACCACCGCCACCTCTACCTGAATTTCAACCCGGTCAGGCCAGATCACCCCTCCCTTTTTCCCCTGGAGCGGGGGGAATTGACCGTGGCAAGCCTGCGGGGCGTCCCCACGCCAAGGCAGTACCCGGGGCCTTTCGCCACTGGCTGTTATGATTTTCATGTCAGGTGAGATCTCGGACTGGCGTTTTTCAAAGGCAGTCAGGGATATCGGAAATTATCACCATCTCAGTTATGATTTTCCCTTAGTCTTTCCGGTTAATCAGGGCCGCCAGATAACCGGCTCCGAAGCCATTGTCAATATTCACCACGGCCACGCCATTGGCGCAGGAATTAAGCATGGCCAGTAGGGCCGCCAGGCCCCCGAAGGAGGCCCCATACCCCACACTGGTGGGCACGGCGATCACCGGCCGGTCCACCAGTCCTCCCACCACGCTGGGCAATGCTCCCTCCATACCCGCCACCACCACAAAAACGGTGGCCTGGCGAAAAAGCTCCTGATGGGCTAACAGCCGGTGCAGGCCTGCCACTCCGCAATCGTACAGGGTCTTCACCCGGTTTCCCATGACCCTGGCGGTGACCGCAGCCTCTTCCGCCACCGGGATGTCTGAGGTGCCGGCCGAAATGACCACGATGAGTCCCCGACCCCGGTCCAAAATCTCCCCCCGACTTAAAACCAGGGTCCGGGATGCGGGATAATATTGACAGCCCGGAAAATCCGGGACCAACGCGGCCGCCTTCTCCGGCTCCAGACGGGTTACCAGAATCTGCTCCGCCCCGGTGGTCAGGGAAGTCAGGATACCCTTTAGCTGCTCCACCTCCTTGCCGCCAGCAAAAACCACCTCTGGAAACCCTTGTCGCAAAGCCCGGTGATGGTCCACCCGGGCGAAACCCAGGTCCTCAAAAGGGAGATGGCGCAGGCGGTCCAACGCCTCGGGCACTCCTAAGCGCCCGGCTTGTACCTCAGATAATAGATGTTCCAGGACTTTTGTGTCCATAAACGACCGAATTCAGTTTCAGTTTATTATGGGATTAATGCCCCGCTGGTGCAACCTAGCTTCACTGAAAGGCGCGTTTAAGTCGGCAGGAATACCACCAGTGGTAACAATTTTTCTCATTTGCTCAAGGGAATCAGCCGTCCCTCCCGGGTAAGGCCAAACCGCCGGCCCTTCCAGGTCACTTCTTGGCCCACAAAGCTGAAAAGCCAAAGCCCGAAAGACAGAAGGTCTTTCAGGGGAAGAAGTAATAAGGCAGGCCAGGGGAGATGTCCCTTCAAGCAGAGGCTGTCTGCAACCCGGGCCAAAACCAGACGCACTGTGAGACCGGCCAGCAACAGACCCAGGGCCCAGGCGGCCAGAGCGCTAACCAGCCATAGAACCAGACAGAAGGCCAGGGTATGGGTCAGGCCATAGGCCAGATAACCCCCGGGACGGCAGACCCGGTAAGTCCTGGTCCAACGTGCCTGGTGCCCAAGGTACTCCCTGAAACTCATCCAGGGATTAACCGTTTCCACCACATAGGGCCAAAGGCCCACTTTCAGCCCGGCCTGATGTAGACGCCAGCCCAGTTGATAGTCGTCCGCCAGAAAATCCGCCACGGCCGCCAGCCCCCCGATGGCTTCCAGTGCCTGACGGCGGAGAATCATGGCGGCGCCCAGGGCAAACCTGACCCCTTCCACCGCCTCGGCCACGGCCACCGAAGGGATGAAGTCAGCACTGATGGTCAAGGCCTCCAACTTCGACCCCAATGTAAATGCCGGACCGGCCCGGTACAGGCAGGAGACCAGCCCCACCCCGGGCTCCTCCAGGGCTTGGGCAGCCCGGGTCAGAAAGTCCGGTCCCACTTTTACATCGCCATCGGCAATCACCCAACGCCCATAACGGGCATAAGGCTCGAGCTGACGAAGCACACTAACTTTGGGGTTTTCCCCCAAGGCGGCCGGGCAGACTACCACCTCCACCTCCACTTGAGGTTCCCACTCGGCCTTGAGCTCCATCAGGAGCGGCATCACCGGATCATGGGCGCAAGCCACCCCGAAAAGAACCTGATAAGGCTGGTATTCCTGCCTAAGGAAACTTTCCAGACATTCACGGGTTTCCGGCTCCAGGCCTTTCACCGGTTTGAACACCGTGATTCCCCTAAAACAGGAGGCCACCGGCCGGTTCCAGGGCCTGGATACAATACGCCACAGGCAGACCAAAGCCCCCAGTTGATAGACCAAGCTGGCTACTATAAGAAAAAGTAAAATCGGGATCCACATGTGAAACGCTTAGGCCAGGAAAATTTTTGCTCTAATAAAATTCGTGAAACCACAATTTTCTTTAACTTATAACCCAGAAATTCCCGATAAAAAAGTAAGGAAGTCTGATCACCCCCCCCGGGGGCTAGGCGAACCCGCCTTTAAGTCACAGGTGCCGAAGCCTTATCCGGGCCCTCGGGAGGTTTGCCCCTGGCAGGTAGCGTGATGGCTGTGGAAGCCGTATTGTTCGACCTGTATGGCACCCTGGTGGACATCTGGACCGATGAATACGACCCGGGCCTCTATGCCACCCTGTGCCAATTTCTCACCTATTACGGCATCTTCTTTGAGCCGGACGAGCTGGCCGCCCGGTATCAGGAATATGCCGCCGCCCAGTTGCTGGACCGCCCCAACCCTTACGGCGAAATCGATGTCTTTTTGGTTTTTGAGGCCATCCTCAAGGAAGGTCTGGGAAAATCCCCGGAACGGGCCCTGGTCATCTGGGTGGCCCGTCTTTTCCGCTCCCTCAGCCGGCGGCGTTTCGGTCTTTTCCCTGATACCCTTCCCACTCTGAAAGAATTGCGGGGCCGGTACCGCCTGGGATTGGTCACCGATGCTCAATGGGTTTTCAGTGAACCGGAAATCCGAGCCCTGAAGCTGGATGAGTTCTTTGAGACCATTGTCCTGTCCTCCCGGTACTTTGTCCGCAAACCGGCCCCTGAAATTTACGCCCACGCCCTCAGGGCCATGTGGCTTCCCCCCGGTCAGGCCCTCTATGTGGGAAATGACCCCTATGAGGATGTCCCTGGACCCCAGGCCATCGGCATGCCCGTGGTTCTGGTGGACCGGGCGGGCTGTCTGCCACACTGTCCCGTACCGGTCCTTAGGAGCCTGGAAGAGCTCCCCCATTTCCTCCACGAAAGTTTCCCTGAACCCGCCTGAAAAAATTCCCTCAATCCCCGTTGGTCACCTTCCGGATGGCAGTTTTTTGTTTCACCCCAGGCCGGGTTTTTCATATATTTATACCAGCACCATCCGGGGGAAGGGGGAGGATTGTGGGGGATCAGCTCCGATCTGACAAAAGCAAAGGCCTTGGAGTTTGGTTGCTTCTTGCCTGGTGGTTCTGCCTTTTGGCGACGGGGGTGGCCGGGCTGGCTGAGGCCCAGGAGGACGACTGGGAAGTAACCGCCCGTTCCTTTGTCATCATGGACGCCAAAACCGGCAAAATCCTGCTGGCTCACAATCCCCAGCTTATGCTGCCGCCGGCCAGCACCCTGAAAGTCATGACCGCCATGTATGTTCTGGAACACCTGAAGCTGGATGATAAGGTGGTGATAAGTCCTTACGCCGCCGCAGCCCCGCCCTCCAAGATCAACATCAAGCCCGGAGAGGTCTATACGGTCCGGGAGCTGCTTTATGCCCTGCTTTTGTCCTCTGCCAATGACGGGGCCCGGGCCCTGGCGGAAAAGGCCTGCGGCAGTGAAGAGGAATTCGCCCGGAAGCTCACCCAAAAGGTCCGCCAATGGGGGGCCTACCGCACAACCCTGGCCAATGCCAACGGGCTTCCCGCCGACCATTACACCACCGCTGAGGACCTGGCCCTGCTCTTCCGCAGGGCCATGCAGAACCCGGAATTTGCCAAAATCATCAGCACCAAAACCTACGAAATCCAAGGAGAGCGGGAACTCCGCAACCATGACCGCTTTCTTTTCACCACCCCCCTGGCCCGGGGGGGCAAAACCGGTTATACCCGGGCCTCCAAGAACACCTATGTGGGCATGTTCCAAAACGGCGACCAGGCCATCATCATTTCCATGCTGGGCAGCAACAAAAAGTGGGCCGATCTAAGAGCCCTCATTGAGAAAGGTTTCGCCCTCACCGGTAATCCCATCGCCAAACTTGAGCCCAAGGAAGAACACCTGGTCTTTGCCAAACGCCACATGGGTAACAGTGTCAAAACCGCCTCTGGAAAAACCACGGTCCGCAAGGGCAAGAGAAAATCCCGGGTGGCGTTGGGGTCAATGGCGGGGGATACCGGAAAACGAAAGACCAAACGGCGCTAGGAGGGCATTACCCTGATGCGGGGCCTGTTTAATAAAGTGCGGAACCAAGTTACGCGCCAGCGTTATGTGGTGTCCACCATCCGAAAGGGGGAAAATCTTTTCGAAACTGCGGTGTTCGCCGCCACCATCCTGTATATCCCCAAAAGCCTGTCCAAGCCGGAAATCACCGTGGAAACCCATACCAAGGACGAAGCCTGGGAGGTGCACTATCAATTGACCGCCCGGCTCCTTAAGGAATATCCCCCCCGCCTGTTTCAAGAATTCTCCCCCTGACCGGCCCTTTGGCCGCTGTCACCCCGCGTTTTTAAGGTTTTTTTGTAAACCTGCCGATAAATAAAACGAATAAATCTCGGGTCACCGAGAAGGGCAAACTACGCCGAAAGGGTAGGGCGCAAAGTCACCGGCCTACGGCCTCACGGTCAGGGCAGCGGGACTGCCGAAGTGATCGGTCAAGCCTTCTCCCACCGGAAGTTCTCCCTTTCTCTTTTGCCCTCCGCTGACCCCCCGGACCTCCAGGTCCCGGAGACCTATCATCCCCGGGCCCAGGAGATTGCCGGGAAACTTTCACCAGGAGGGGAGCTGTTATGCCCCACCGAAGGCACCCAAGCCCAAGGGAACAGGGCGGTATTGCCGTGGAATTGGCCCTGGCCCTGCCCTTGTTCCTTTTGCTCATCGCCGGAGTCCTGGACCTGGATCTATTGTTCTGGGAAAAGCATGTCATCACCAATGCCTCCCGGGAAGGGGCCCGGGCCGCCGCCAAAGCCATAGACACCGGGACCCAGCTTCAAGCCAAAATGACCCAGTCCCAGGTGAGGGCAGTGGTTCAGACCTACCTCAACCAGTTTGCCCTCAAGGATGCCAACGGCAATCCGTTGGTGCTGGATGACTCCAATTTTTCCTACACCTGGGAGGATACCGCCTCCGGCAAGATCCTTCATGTGGCCCTTAACCAGATCCCTTGCCGCCTGAGCCTGCTCCCCCAGATCAAAAACCTGTTTGGCGGCAGTGCCATGAGCAACGTTTTATACTTGAGTGCCCAAACGAGCATGGCGGCGGAATGGACCACCGCCCCCAGCCCCTAGGGCCGGAGGCTTTGCCTTCCGGTGTAATTCTTAGGTTAAGGAGGTAATTCCATGCCGATGACCCGAAACGTCCGCGGCTCTCCCCGGGAAAGAGGTGCTGTAAACCCCATCCTGGCGGCCAGTCTGGTGGTGGGTCTGGGGCTGCTGGCCTTAGGTATTGACTTGGGTCAGCTTTTCGTTGGCAAAAACGAACTCCAGAACATCGCAGATGCCGCGGCCTTGGCCGGAGCCAAAAAGCTTATCCAGGCCAAAGACCCCAACAACCCCCAGGCTGTGGCGGTGTATTGTGACGAAGCCCTGAACGCGGTTCAGGCCGTGGCCGGGGAAAACCGTTCCTTCGGCAGCACCATGACAGTTTCTGGGGCCGATGTGGTGGTAGGTAAGTGGGATTTCGCCACCAGCTCCTTCAGCCGCACCGGCTGCTCCACCAATCCCATGGACGTGACCGCCATCCAGGTCACGGTACGCCGGGACGGCACCCACAACCCCACTCTGGCCAGTTTCTTCGGAAACTTCTTCGGAGTCTCCCAGTTGAGCACCTCGGCTACTGCCGTGGCTTACCTGGGACTGGCCGGCACCAGTTCGCTGACCATACCCTTCGCGGTGCCCACCAATTATCCGGCGGGGCAGGGGCCCTACTCCCAGTTCCACCCCTGGCTTAAGTGGCTGGGGCCCAAAACGGCTCACGCTACCGACCCCCAGCCCTATACCTGGAGGGATTTGGGAGGCTCTAGCCTAGACACCACCCGGGCCACCTTCATCATGCCCAGCTATAGCGAACGCACTGACCTCTCCAAGCTCCAAAAATACATCAAGGGGCCCAGCATGGGCGGTCTCCAATACCCCCAGATAAAGGTGAACCAGAAGGTCTATCCCATCAGCGAATATATGTGGGCCACCAATGTGTATAACAACTTCCTCTATCTGAGGGACCGCTACAACGCCTCCAAGCTGCCTAACGGCAAATGGCGGGTCACGGTGGCGGTTTATGGCACTAACCAGGTGACTGCGGCGGCGCCGCCTCCTTCCTTTCTGAAACTGGCGGGTCAGCTCCTGGGTCCCTCCCAGGCTCACGCCTGCGCCTCCTACACCGTGCCTGCCGTGTATGTCCAGGGATTTGTCACCCTGGATGTCACCGGAGTGCTCTGTGACTACAACGACGACGGCACCTGGGACAGCAACTGCAAGAGCTATTCTTACCCCGACCCCAGAAGTTGCGATAAGAAGTGCAAGCTGACCCTGGAGATGCCCTTGAACCAAAACTATCTCACCACCGACAAAAGCAGCAACCCCGGTCCCTTCCAACAGGACTATCGGGCCATGAACCCCAGCGCCAATTCAGTGGGGACTTTTGCCTCGGTGCCCTATTTGGTCAAATAAATCGAAACCGCTCCGGGCGGGGCTAACCCCTGCCCGGTTTTTTTCCTTGCAAAATTAGGGAACCGGAAAACCGGGGAGGATAAAAGGTGATTCGACGATATTTACGGAATGAGAAGGGGGCCGTGGCACCGGTCCTGGCGGTATATCTCCTGGTTGCCGTCGGCATAATGGCATTGGTCCTGGATTTGGGGCATATCTTCCTGCTCAGGTGCGAACTCCAGCGGGTGGCGGACTCCGCTGCCTTGGCCGGGGCCTTGCGTCTCATGACCCCGGTCACCGGGAGCCCAGCCGGGGTCCTACCGGCGGCTCCTGACTGTGCCCGGGCCTTGACCGCCGCTCAAACCGTCAGCCTGCGCCACAACGCCGATGGTCAGGAGATAGCCCTGGACAACTTGAGCCTCAGCCTGGGCACCTGGAATGGCACCACCTTCACCGACACCGCCTGTGCCAATCCTGCCCAGGTAAACGCCGTCCGGGCGGTGGCCACCAAAACCACCTCCGTGTGGTTTGGCGGCCTCATTACCGGAAAAAACACCCTGGACGTCTCCGCCACCGCCACCGTTTTGGTGGGCTCGGTGGGCGGACTGCCCCCGGGCTTCAGGACCATGCCCCTGGCGGTGGATGCCGACAAACTTCCCAGCGACGGCCAAAAGCTGGTCATTCATCTGAACCCTACACCAGGGGACGACGGCTGCTGGCACACCTTTTTCTGGCAGAATCCCTCGGCTTCCCTCATTCGGGATATCATCAACGGTCAGGTGGAAACCCCATATGTCAAAGTGGGTGATCTCATCAAGGTGAAAGAAGGGGTGTCCGATTCCGATCTCAAGGCCCTGGGAAAAGTGTTGAAGGACAATGGGGGCACCATGGACGTGGTCCTGCCGGTGATACCTCCGGACTCTCACACCGGCTGGGCTGAAGTGCTGGGCTTTGCTGCGGTGCGCCTCAACCTGGTGGACAGCCAGGGACAGGATAAACGGGTGGAGGCTGTGACCCTGAATAACCGGCTCACCCCCACAGCTCTCCCCGGAGGCAGCAATTATTACGGCTTATATACTGCCTCCCCCCGCATGGTGCAATAAGCCGGTACGCCAAAGTTACCAGACGGGTCCGCACTCCAAGGGTGCAGGCCGTGGTGTGGGGGACCGGACTTTGATCTCCATCCGCCCCGGCGGCCGCCGCCCCCCCCTGATTCCCCTTAATTTTCAGGGGTTCGGCATCTCCCCCTCTTTTGCCCCACACACCCCGCAACGCCGGCACACCTCTGGCTGGCAGGGGGGGGATTCCTTACCTTCCAGGGCCAATTGGTATTCCTCCCAGAGGTATTCCTTTTTAAGGCCCTGATCCAGGAAATCCCAGGGGAAAAGTTCCTCCCGGCGCCGTTCTCGATAAACAAAAAAGTCAGGGTTCACAGGGCTTTCCCTCAGGGCAGAGGGCCAGCCCCGCGCCTGGGCCAGACGCAGGATCTCCCCCACCCGCCGGTCTCCCCGGGAAAGCAACGCCTGGGTGTAAGCCCACTTGGGAAGGTCGGTGTGCACCCGGACGTTTTTGACCCCGGCCAGCTCCTGACGGACCAACTTCTGGCGCTGTTTCAGTTCCCTGACCTCCAGGAAGGGGGTCCACTGAAATGGCGTGAACGGTTTGGGCACAAAGGAGGCCAAACTCAAGGTGATCTGCCGGAAAGACCGCTGTCCCCGGCTCTCTTTAATAACCCGATGTTGCAGGTATTTGGCCAGGCGGGCGATTTCCCGGACGTCCTCCTGGGTTTCCGTGGGCAGGCCCACCATAAAGTAAAGGCGGAGCTGTGGGATACCGGCTTGGGCCAGGGCCACTGCCGCCTGAGCCAGGGCCTCTTGGCTCAGACCTTTGTTAATCACCCGTCTGAGCCTGGCACTTCCGGCTTCCGGGGCCAGAGCTACACTTTTAATCCCTCCCTGGGCCAGCAATCCGGCCAGTTCCGGGTCCAGGGAGTCAGCCCGCAGAGACCCGACCCCCAGGGTTCCCCCGCCAGTCACCACCCGACGGCACAGTTCCTTGATTCCAGGGTGATCCGACACTGCGGCGCCCACCAACCCCACTTTGCGTCCCTGATTCACCAACTGATCGATCTTAGGAAACAGGCTGGTGCTGTCCCGGGTCCGGGGCGGCCGGTAAAGAAACCCCGCGGCACAAAAGCGGCAGGCCCGGGAACAGCCCCGGCCCAGCTCCACCAGAAACATCTCGCCCCATTCGCTACGGGGAGCGATAAGGTGACTGTGAGTGGCCACTTGGGTCAAATCCGGAACGCGGGGGACTGTGACTCGCGGCGGGAAACCCGAGTCTGCCTCAAAAGCCGCCAGAGTGCCGTCGGGGTGGAAACGGGGTTGATAGCCCAAAGGGACGTACACCCCTGGAAAGGTCTGGGCCGCCTCTTTCAGGATTTCCCGTCGAAGCCGGTGGCCGGAAGCCGTCCCCAGAAATTCCATGACCCCGACGGCGGCCACTTCCCCCTCCCCCAAAATGAAGGCGTCCATGAATGGGGCCAAAGGTTCCGGGTTGAGAAAGGCGGCTACTCCTCCTGCCACCACCAGGGGATCGCCCTGCCGCCTTTCGGCGGCTGACAAGGGTATGCCGGACTGGGCCAGAATCCTCAGAACTTTGGGATAGTCCCCCTCGAAGGAAAGGGAGAAAGCCACCACCGCAAAATCCCTGAGAGGACGCTGGGATTCCAGACTCAGAACCGGGGTCCGGGTGCGCTCATACTCCGGCCACTCCTCCGGCGCCGGCAGAAAGGCCCGTTCACAGACCAACTTGGCACTCTGGTTAAAGAGATGATACATGGTCTGAAAACCCAGGTTTCCCATAGCCACCGGATAAATCTCTGGAAATACCAGGGCCACCGGAAAGCGGGCCCCCCACTCCCGAATCAGGGCGCCGTCCTCCTGGAAAAGAATTTTCTTCAAACGGGCTTTGAGGCTGGCCGACATTGCCGGAGAGAAACCAGGATAATGGGATTTTTTTTCAGCTTATCCCATTAAGGAAAATTTGGCTATGGCCAGCTTATTCCCTGAGGGGACCTGATAAGGCCGGCTAGGGCCTCCCGGGAATCAAGGCCAGGGAAGGATGGGGTTTCCCAGTCGTGGTTTAGGTCTGACGGATTTTCCTCAGGAACTCAGGCGGCCAGCGGTGCCCGCCGCCACCGGACGATAGGACTGTAGTTAAAGAAAAAAATCAATAACGGAAAGGCGCGGCCACCTGGGAGGTCCTCTGGATCAGGCGGAAAAGTTCCTCCCCAGCTTCCGGATCAAGAAGGCTAATGATAGCATACTGCTGGGAGGCCCCGTCCTTGTTCCCCAAAAGATAATAAGTCACCCCTAAATTGAACTGGGCTTTAGGGTTGTTGGGGTTAAGGTCCACCGCCGCCTTCAGGGCCTCCAGGGCCTCACGGAAGCGCTCCTGTTGGGCCAAAGCTACCCCCAGATTGGCATAAGCCGCATCATCCTGAGGATTCTGGGTGATGGCCTCCCGTAAAGGGCCTTCTGCGCCTGCAGGATTTCCCTGTTTAAGGAGGCTCACTCCCTCCTGGCCGAACAACTTACCCAGCCCGAGACGGGCGGCTGCATAATCCGGTTTCAGGCGGAGGGCTTCCTGGAAGCTGGCCTTGGCTTGCTCCAAATCTCCTGAGGCAGCCTGCGCCAGTCCCAACTGATAGTGCAATTCCGCAGAGGCAGGATGCTTTTTCTGGGCCTGCCGGAAGGCCTTGACGGCTTGATCATATTTTCCCGCCTGGTATTGTTTCAGGGCCTGCTGATAGTCCGGATCCGCAGCCAGCTCCTGGGGGGGGCCGCCCTCTTTCTCCGCCGGTGCCGGTTTGGCCTGGCTGGGTTTAGGGGAGATCTTCTTGGTCCCCTTGATTATTTCGGGGGCCTTACCCTGGGCCCATGTAAAGGCGGGGGATAAAAGGAGCAACCCCACCAGCCAAGCCCATATCCTTAATTGCCTGAGTGACATAACTGAGCCGAAGGCTTTGACTTTCCCGAAGGCTCTGTTGTTTTATTCCACTTTGCGTAAGAAGGTGGGGGTGTCCAGTTCACTTTCCTCATACTGCAAATCCGGGTGCACCACATACTTTTTCCCGGGGACCACCCCCAGAGGGACGCGCTTTTCCCCAGCGACCTCGGTCGCCCGGGGATGTTCCCCTCCCTTGCGGATGAAGGCGGGAATCTCCAGGTCCTGTACCTCCGGCTGTTCCAGGGGCGGGGTTTGCCAGCCCTCTCGGCCTTTTTCCACCTCCACCCGGCGGCCGATGCCGGTGGCAATAACCGTCACCTGCATCACCTCGCCCATCTCATCGTCATACACCAGGCCCCATTTGGTAAGGGCCTCCTCATGGGCCTCGCTTTGTATCAGGGAGCAGACCTCCCGGAGCTCATCCAGGGAGAAATCGTGGGAGGTGGTGATATTGATGAGAATTCCCCGGGCCCCTCGAATGGAGATGTCCTCCAGCAAGGGGTGGGAAATGGCCCGCTGGGCGGCCTCCTGGGCCCGGTTGGTGCCGCTGGCCATGCCGGTGCCCATGAGGGCCATACCCCCTTCCTTCATAATGGTGCGCACGTCGGCAAAGTCCACCTTGATGAAGGCCGGCTTGACAATCAGATCGGAAATCCCCCGCACCGCCGCGCCCAAAACCTCATTGGCCATGGAAAAAATGTCCGAAGTCCGGGAGTTCTTGGAACCCAAGGCGAAAAGCCGGTCATTGGGGATGGTGATGATGGTATCCGCCACCCGGCGCAACTCTTCGATGCCTTTTTCCGCCAGACGCATCTTCATCTTGCCCTCAAACTCAAAGGGCTTGCTCACCACCGCCACCGTGAGGGCCCCCACTTCCCGGCTGATTTCCGCCACCACCGGGGCACCACCGGTGCCGGTGCCGCCCCCCATGCCCGCGGCAATGAACACCATGTCCGCCCCTTCCAGCACCTGGCGGATGCGGTCCACTTCCTCCCGGGTGGCCTCCCGGCCCACCTCAGGGTTACCCCCGGCCCCTAACCCCCGGGTGACCGTGGGACCCAACTGGATCTTGATGGGAGCCAGGTTCCGTTCCAAAGACATGGCATCGGTGTTGGCCGCCACAAAATCCACGCCCACCATCTGGGACTTGATCATGTCATTGATGGCATTGCCCCCGGCACCGCCGATGCCGAAGACCTTGATCTTGGCGGATAATTCTTCGGGTACCAGTTGAATTTTCATGGGCTTTCCCCCTTTGGCGGTTTTACACCACCTCCTGGAACCAGGCTTTGATGCGGGACCAAAGACCGGACCTGCTTCCCCGGGAACTCCGTGACCCTCGGCGGCGAGGCCCGGCCTGCTGCATACGGAATCCATGCATCACCAGACCCACCCCGGTGGAATGGGCCGGATGTTGAATAACATCGGTGAGCCCCCCAGCCACCTCGGGATATCCCAGGCGGGTGGGAAGCATGAGGATCTGATCGGTAAGTTGCGCCAACCCGGGGATCAAGGCCGAGCCCCCGGTGATGACCGCCCCGGCCAGTACCGGATTGGCCGTACCAGCCCGGTGCAGTTCCTTGGCCACCAAGTCCAAGATTTCCGACATCCTCAGGTCCACAATATTGGCCAGCTCCCTGCGGGATACGGTCCGGGGTTTGCGCCCTCCCAGACCGGGAATCTCGATGGTCTCCCCCTCGCCCATTAGGGCATTCAGACAGCAACCGGACTCTTTCTTCAAAAACTCCGCATTTTGCAGGGAAGTCTGCAAACCCACGGCAATATCATTGGTGAGGTTATTGCCACCCACCGGAATCACGCAGTTGTATTTCAGAGCGTTTCCCGAAAAAATGGCCAGATCGGTGGTACCCCCTCCAAAATCAATGAGGGCCACTCCCAGGGCTTTCTCCTCCTCGGTAAGGATGGCCTCACTGGCAGCCAGACTCTGGAGAACAATCCCGCTCACCTCCAGACCCGCCCGGTTGACGCATTTGACAATATTGTTGATGGCGGTCACCGCCGCAGTCACAATGTGAACCCGGCATTCCAACCGCATGCCATGGATGCCCACCGGGTCCTTGATACCATCCTGGCCGTCAATCATGAAATCCTGAACCAGGGTATGAATCACCTCCCGGTCGGAGGGGATGGACACCATAAGCCGGGCCGATTCGATGACCCGATCCACCTCGGCCGGAGTCACCTCCCGATCCTTGATCACGATGACTCCGTGGCTATTGTGTCCCTGGATGTGCGCTCCAGCCACTCCGGTGTATACCGACCGGATCTCACAGCCCGCCATGGTCTCTGCTTCCTCCACCGCCCGGCGAATGGAGCGCACCGTATTCTCAATGTTCACCACCACCCCTTTGCGCAATCCCCCCTGGGTGGGCGCGATTCCCAGACCGACGATTTCCACCTGCTGGTCCCGCACCTCACCCACCACCGCACAGATCTTGGTGGTGCCGATGTCCAAACCGACAATCAAATCCTGGGTCACTGATGTCTTCCTGAAACTTCGGTTCATTTACTCCGGGGTGCTACTTACCCTTTCCTTCCCCAAGCCTGGCTTTTAAGCCAAAAGATTCCGGACGCCTCTCCCTAATTGGCCGCTTCCGGGTCCCGGAAAGACACCAGGAGACGTTGGGGATGGTTCAGACTGACCCGTTGGGCCCGGGCCAGATAACCCCGTTTGACCAGCTCCGGCCATACCGTGGCCAATTTCTGAATTTTCTGGGGAAGTTCCTCAAAACCCAAGTCAAAGGCCGTTTTCAGGCCATTCACATACAAGGTGTAGCCCCTCTCGGAATCCACATGGATTTCCGCCACCCGGTTGACCTGGAAAGCCGGAGGCCCCTCCTTTAACAGTTCCAACAGGGCCAGCGTCTGCTTGACCAGATTGTTGCCCGGCATTCCCGTGGTAAAATGCTCCAGCCCCAAACCGGTGATTACCGGAAAGTCATGGGGATCACCAGGCGCGGCGGATTTGAATAGGGAGCCTTGCCGATCCAGATAATACAGCTCATCCAATGGGACCAATGCCACCGGTTCCCGTTCGCTGAGGTGCAAAATCAGACGATTAGGCCACTTCCGGGTCAATTCCGCCTGGGCGATCCAGGGATGGGCTCTGAGGGCCTGCTCCACCACTCCAGGCCGCAGGGCCAACAGGTTAGTCTGGGGGCCGAGATGCGCCAGCTTCAGGACTTCTTCCCGGCTGAGCCGCCGGAGCCCGGTTATCTCAATGTTCCTGATATCTTTAATGCAAAAAACCGGCCAGGTCAAGAGCTGATAATAGAGTATCACCAAACCGAGGCACGTCCCGGACAACACGGCCATCCCCAGAAGCAATCCCAGTATCCGGGGCCACCAACGCCTTTGCTTCACCCGGGGACGGCGATAGGCATTCCGTGGCGGGCTTCCTCTAAGTAGCCCCCGTTTCCTCTGGGCAGGGTTGTTAAAACTCAGGCCGGCAGGGCGCGGCATCGTGAATCTCCCCCGGATTCCCCTCCCTTCTCGCCAGGGAAGCGTTCCAAATGCTTGAGCAGGGTTTCCCCCGCCTTCCAGATGTCCCCGGCGCCCAAGGTAAGGAACAGGTCTCCAGGCCGCAGGGTGCCAAGCAACCTTTTTACCAGAAGTTCCTGATTCTCCACGAAACTCACCGCTGGATGTCCGGACTGTTTGATGCCCGCATAAAGGTCCCGACCCGAAAGGCCAGGAATCTCCGGTTCCCCGGCGCTGTAAATTTCGGTCACCAGTACCTCGTGGGCCTTCCCGAACACCGGGAAAAAATCCGCCAGCAAAGCCCGGGTGCGGCTGAAGCGGTGGGGCTGAAAGGCCACCACCAGACGCCGCTCCGGAAAGGCCCGGGCCAAGGCTGCCAAGGTGGTGGCGATCTCTGTGGGATGATGGCCGTAGTCATCCACCACCAGGATGCCCCCTACCTCCCCCTTCACCTGGCAGCGTCGGTGGATCTGCCCCAACCCGGCCAGCCCCTCCTGCCAGACCCTGAAAGGCAGACCCAAAATTGCCCCCACCGCGCAGGCGGCCAAGGAGTTGAGGACATAATGACTCCCCGCCAGAGGGAGGCGCACCTCCCCGAGGGGCTTCCCCTCCTGCCATAGCCGATAGCGACACCCCAGACCCTCCACCCGGAGGTCGGTGGCCCTGAAGTTGGCCCCGGCATTCAGGCTGTAGGTAAGGACCTTCCCAGTGTCCTGGGGAAGCAAAGGGGCCAGATGGGGGTCGTCCCCCCAGGCAATGACCCGGGCCGTGGGAGGAAGGGCCGCCAGATATTGGCGAAAGACCTCTTTGATATGCTCCAGGTCCCGGTAGTAGTCCAGATGTTCCCGGTCAAGGTTGGTGATGACGCTGATTTCCGGGGTGAGACAGGCAAAGGAGGCGTCGGACTCATCCGCCTCAGCCACAAAGTAGCGCCCCCGGCCCAAAACCGCATTGCTACCCAGGGAATCCCACAGCGCCCCCACCAGGACCGTGGGATCCAGGCCCCCGGCCCGAAGAATGGCCGCGGTCATGGCTGTGGTGGAGGTCTTGCCGTGCATACCGGTGACGGCCACCTGAATGTGACCGGCCATTACCCGGGCCAAAAGTTCCCCCCGGGAAAGCACCTCCCGCCCCTGGGCCCTGGCTGCCATGAGCTCCGGATTGTCCGGGCGCACCGCCGAGGAGTAGGCTACTACCTGGGCCTCTCCCAGATGCTCGGCCCGGTGCCCCTCAAAGACCCGCACCCCTAAACCCTCCAACCTGGCCGTGAGGGCGTTTAAGGCCAAGTCCGAGCCGCTCACTCGGTGGCCCCGGCGCACCAGCAGCTCCGCCAGGCCGCTCATGCCAATGCCGCCGATGCCGATGAGGTGGTAGGACAGGTTCGTGACCATGTCAAGAAAATATGGGGGTTTCAACAATTCCTCACATTGTTATTCCACAAAATCTGCTTTGCATGCCTTATCCCACATTTGTTCAAGAAGTTTTTACAGGACATTTTCTTGAAATTTCAGGGAAAGCCGAAGAGAAAGAAAAAAAACCGGGTGTCTTTGGCACAGACTGGAAACCCTGAGCCCCCAGTTTTTCGGCCTTTGGGTGCATTATCCGGGTACGCCTTATGGGGGATTCCAATTAGCCCCCAACCTTTCCTTTTATCCCCCTCCTTAATCCTTCTTCCATGAGGGCCGGGGTCAGGGGAGGGAAAATAATCTTTGAGTGATTAATCCTTGAGCAGCTTAAGGCAGCCGGTCACAATCTCCCGGGCTGCGTCGGGTTTGGCCAGGGCCCGGCTGGCCGCTTCCATCTGCCTAAGGAGCTGGGGCTGCGCCAGAAACTGCTCTATCCTACCAGCCAGAAGCTCTCCTGTAAAATCTTTATTCAAAATAACCTCCGCGGCCCCGGCTTTTTCCAGGAACCGGGCGTTCATCTCCTGGTGGTTGTTGGCCGCAAAAGGGTAGGGGATGAGAAGGGCCGCGCGGCCGAGGGCGGTGAGCTCCGCCAGGGTTCCGGCCCCGGCCCGGCACACCAAAAGATGTGCCCGCTTCATCCAGGCGGCCACCTCCGGAGTGAAAGAGGCCACCTCGGCGGCAAAGCCCGTCTGGGTATACCCGTTTTGCACCAGTTCCAGGTCAGCCTCCCCGGTCAGGTGCAGGAAGTAAAGCCGCTCCCGGTGGTCCTTGAGCAAGGGCAAAGCCTTCAGAACCTCCACATTTAGGTGGTGGGCCCCCTGGCTTCCCCCCATGACCATCACAGTAAAAGGGCTTTCCGGCCGAGGCGGCGCTGGCCCGAAAAATTCCCTACGGATGGGGTTGCCCGTCCAGGAGGTGCGGTCCGGGGGAAAATACCCCGCTTCATCGGGAAAAGACAAAAAGACCCGACGGGCCAAACGACCCAACAGGCGGTTGGTGAGGCCCGGGATGGCATTCTGTTCATGGATGACCAAAGAAATTCCCAGAGTCCAGGCAGCCACCCCCACTGGCCCGGAGGCATGGCCCCCCATTCCCAGAACCAAATCCGGTTTCAAGTGCTTAAGCCGTTGGCGGGCGGCCCACACGTGGCCCGGCACCCCAGCCCAGGCCCGCATCCGGGAAAAAAGCCCCATGCCCTTGACCGCCCGGCTGCTCACCCCTTCCCATTTTAGCTGATATTCCTCAAGGATGCGGATGGTCACCGGCTTGGGAGTGGTAAGAAAGACCACTTCCGCCCCATGCCGTTCCCGAAATTCCTGGGCCACTGCAATGCCCGGGAACAAGTGGCCGCCGGTGCCGCCCCCTACAATCACCACCTTAATGGACATGAATCTCCTGCAACACTTTCACTAACAGGAAAAATTAAAGACATCCCCCCTTGTCCAAAAAGCCTGCCGGAGGACGGGAAGTCGAAGGGATCAGACAAAATTAACAGAACTTTAACCCCAGGGAACTTCCCATATCAGGGTTACAAGTTTGCCGGACGCCACTCTAGCTGACAGGGATGTATCGCTGTTAACTTGTCAAACCGCGGTCTTTTAACCAGGGTAACCATTTTCCCGGGATGGGTCCTCCCCCATCACCGGCCGGCTGACCTGTGAGTCAGACTGTGCCTTCAGGGGAAAAGTGAGGCATCGGTCGTAAAAGCACAGCAATCCCCCGGTTTTCCGGCACTCGGCCTCGAGAAAGGCATACCAGGCGGCCACGTCTGGGCTCAAGGAAACTCTCCTTGACTTCTCCAGCTTCCGTGGTTTTCTACTTTGGCCTGTTCTTCTCATCTGGCAATATTCCTTTTTTCCCCTCCACCAAAAGGTGGTTTGCACCGGAAACCGGCCGCGGCCTTTTTATCTGGCTGCTGATATTCAGTAAAATGCTCACCGCCAGAAGATTCACCACTATGGAGGAGCCGCCGTAACTGATAAAGGGGAGGGAAAGACCCTTGGTGGGTAAGAGACCGCTTACCACCCCCATGTTGATAGCCGCCGGCAGGCCGATAAGCAGGGTCAATCCCAGGGCCAGATAGGAGCCAAACGCGTCCGGAGCCCTTAACGTTAACAATAGTCCCCGATAAACCAAAAGGGAAAAGAGACAAAGGATTAAGAGAAACCCAAGAAAACCGAATTCTTCGCTGAAAATGGCCAAAATAAAGTCCGTGTGGGCATCAGGAAGATAAAAGAGTTTGGCCCGGCTCTGTCCTGGCCCCAAACCCCAGATTCCCCCCGAGCCGATGGCCAGCAGGGACTGCTTCAGCTGATAACCCACATCCTGGCCATACTTCCAGGGGTCCAAAAATGACAGAATCCGGGAAAATTTTTTGGGGTCTCTAAGTATCAAAGCAACGCTTAATATTCCTCCTAAAGCCAGGGATAAAAGAATATAAGTCAAGCGGGTGCCTCCCACCAACAGCATAATGAACACAATGCCGGCCAAGGTTATCGCGGTGCCGAAGTCAGGCTCCTTGCCGATCAGTAGGATAAACACCCCGGCCACCACCATGTGGGGCAAAAAACCGATGGCAAAATACTTCATCTTTTCCTGTTTCCGGGACAAGGAATAGGCCAGGAAGATGACCATGGCCAGCTTGGCGAATTCCGAGGGCTGCAGAGTCAAAGGCCCCAGGCGCAGCCAGCGGGCGGCGCCCCGCACCTTGGCCCCGATGCCGGGAACAAAAACCAGAATCAGCCCCGCCAAAGAACAAAGCATAAAGAAATAAACCCAGCGTTTGTACAAATGGTAGTCCAGGGTCCGTCCCAAAGCCAGGATGGCCACCCCTGCCAAGGCATACAGGGTTTGCCGTTTTATAAAAAAATAGGGGTCCTGGTATTGACTGCTGGCCATCACCGTGGAGGAAACGAACACCGTGGTGAGACCCAGGGAAACCAGGATCATGGCGCTGGCCAAAAGTGTGTAATCATATGAAGTGCTGACCGTGGACTCAGTTTTCTCGAGCATACAGCACCTCTCGTACTGCGCGTTGAAAGGCCTCTCCCCGTTCGGCATAATCCCGGAACATATCGAAACTGGCGCACCCCGGGGACAGAAGGACCACCTCTCCCGGTCGGGCCAGTTCCGCCGCCCGGCTCACCGCCTCTTTCATGTCTTCTGCCAGATGAGTTGGGACTAATTCCCCCCAAAGCCGGGCCAGGTGCTCTTTGGTCTCCCCCAAAAGAACCAAGGCCTTGACCCGCTTCCGGATCAGGTCGTTTAGCAGGCTGAAATCACTGTCCTTATCCCGTCCCCCGGCAAGCAGCACCACCGGCTGGTCAAAAAAACTCAGGGAGCGGGCCACTGCCCCGACATTGGTGCCCTTGGAATCATCATAGAAGTCCACCCCACCGATGGAGGCCACCCACTCCAGCCGGTGAGGGAGCCCCGGAAAGGTGGCCAGCACCTCCCGACAGGCACCTGGGGAGGCACCGGCCTCCAGGGCCAGTAGCAAAGCGGCCATAATGTTTTCCAGGTTATGACCCCCCTTAAGGCGGATGTCCGCCACCGGGAAACCGGCCGCCAGGCCTGAATACAGACGGACCCGCACGGCCCCTTCCTCCAGCCAGGCACCTTGGGTCAAAGTTGCGGTCCGGGAAAAATAATAAACCCTGCCTCCATATCCCCCTAAAGGCCGGACCAAAGGGTCGTCAAAATTGAGGACCTTGGGTTCCTCCGGCCTCATGGCCCGAAACAACCCGGCCTTGGAGGTCGCGTAAGCCTCAAAATTGGCATAGCGGTCCAGGTGGTCTGGGGTAATATTCAACAAGGCCGCATAATTGGGATGGAAATGGGGTGCCGTGTCCAGCTGGAAGCTGCTTACCTCCACTACCAGAACGTCCGCCTCCCCTTGCCTGTCCAACAGCGAAATCAGGGGAGTGCCGATGTTCCCCCCCACCAGGACCCTTAAACCGCTGGCCTTAAGAAACTCCCCCAACAGGGTGGTGGTGGTGGTCTTGCCGTTGGTACCGCTTACTGCCAGGACAGGCCGGTTTAGAAAATGTCCGGCCAGTTCCAGTTCTCCCCATACCCTGATGCCCTGGCGCCGGGCCTCCTGCAGCCAATCCAGATCCGGCGGCACCCCCGGACTTAAAAGGATGAGGTCATAGTCATGAAAACCCCGGGGGATCTGCACTCCCAGCTCTTCAGTCACCGGCAGGCCCTGAATCTGAGCCCGCATGTCCTCCAGCGCCCCGGGCGGGGCCACATCCGTCACCGTCACCCGGGCTCCGGCCCGGAGCAAAAACCGGGTGAGGGCCACCCCCGTCCGGGCCAGGCCTACCACCAGCACCTTTTTGCCCCTGAGGTCCATATCACCGCAATTTCAGAGTGCTCAAAGACAAAAGCCCCAGCACAATGGCAATAATCCAAAAACGCACAATCACCTTGGGCTCGGGCCAACCCATAAGCTCAAAATGGTGATGAATAGGGGCCATCCGGAAGATGCGCCGCCCGTTGGTGGCCTTGAAAAACCCCACCTGGAGGATGACGCTTAACGCTTCCACCACAAACAGGCCCCCCACTAATATGAGCAGAATTTCCTGCTTGGTGGCCAAGGCCACTGTGCCCAGCACTCCCCCCAGGGCCAGGGCTCCCACGTCCCCCATGAAAATCTGGGCCGGATAGGCGTTGTACCACAGAAACCCGATGCCCGCGCCCACCACTGCACCCAGAAATACTGAAATCTCCCCCACTCCAGGGACAAAGGTGATCTTCAGATAGCGGGCAATGATGATGTTCCCGGCCAGATAGGCAAAAATGGCGTAAAATCCGGCAGCAATGGTCACCGGCCCAATGGCCAGTCCGTCCAGCCCGTCGGTAAGATTCACAGCGTTGGCGGTGCCTACTATCACCAAAAGGGCCAGGGGAATGAAGCCCCAGGACAGCTCTGGCCGCACTTCCTCGAAAAAGGGAATGGTCAAAGTGGTCTTGAATTCCGGCAAAAGATAAAGCATAATGGCCGCGCCCAACCCGATCACAGACTGCCACCATAATTTTTCCCGACCGGTAAGACCCCGGTTCTGCTTTTTGATCACTTTCAAGTAATCATCCCAGAAGCCCACCAGCCCAAATCCCAGAGTGACCAGCACCAGAAGCCAGATGTAATGATTTCTAAGATCAGCCCAGAGAAAGGTGCTGACCAGCACGGCAAAAATTATCATCAACCCCCCCATGGTGGGGGTGCCGGCCTTGGAGTGGTGGGACTGAGGGCCATCCTCCCTGATATACTGACCGATTTGCAGTTCTTTGAGCTTTTTGATGCACCAGGACCCAATGAACAAAGTGATGATCAGGGCCGTAAGAACCGCCCCCAGAGTCCTGAAGGTGATATAGCGAAATACATTGAAGGCGCTGAAGTAAATTTTCAGAGGATAAAGAAGATGGAAGAACACGAATCCGTTCCCTCAGTCAGTGATAACTTGCCGTGATTCTTTAACTTCCGGAAGCCGCCACCCTGGCATTCCGAAAGTGGGCCCAGGTTCCTTCTAGCCGCCCTTTTCCCCTTCCTCCAGAAATTTGATGAGCCCTTCCATATGCATGGAACGGGACCCCTTAACCAAAAGCCAGTCCCCTGGCCTGAGCCAGTCTTTGAGTAGCCGGGCTCCTTCCTCCCGACTGGCCACCGGATAAAGCTGGCTCGCCGGAAAACCGGCCTCTTCGGCTCCCTGGGCCACCTCAAAACGGTGGTTGCCGTAAATCACCAGAAAATCAAGGCCGACCCGGGCCGCTTGGCGACCCAGTTCCCGGTGGGCCTCAGCAGCCAGGGTCCCCAGTTCCAGCATGTCTCCCAATGCGGCGGCAGCCCGGCCGGAGCCTTTCAATTCCAGAAGAGTCTTAAGGGCCACCGCCATGGAACCGGGATTGGCATTGTAACAGTCATTAAAAAGATTAATTCCGCCAGGGAGCCTCTGTATCTGGCTTCGCCGATGGATGGCCACGAAATCCCTCAAGGCCTGGACGGTTTCCTCCGGGGGCACTCCCAATGCCAGACCCACCGCAGTGGCGGCCAAGGCGTTAAGCGCCTGGTGTTCCCCCGGTACCGCCAAAGGCAAAGTCCAGGAAACCTTACGCCATTCCACCTGAAGCGCCTGCCCCTGAGGCCCCTGGGGACGCCGGTCTTTGCCGCGCACCTCGGCCCCAGGTCCGAAACCGAAACTTATACAACGGCCCGGAAAGGAGGCCGCCCGACGGGAAACCTGGGGGTCATCGGCATTGTAAATCAAAGTGGCCTCCGGGGATAAAGCCTGGACCAGTTCCCCCTTGGCAAGGGCCACCCCTTCCATGCCCCCCACCCCCTCCGTATGAGCCGGGTGCACATTCAACAGGACCCCCACCGTGGGTTCGCTGATTTCCGTGAGGCGACGGATCTCCCCGAAACGGTTCATGCCCATTTCCAAAACCGCTGCCTCGTGACTGCTGTCCAGCCGAAGCAGGGTCCAGGGCAGGCCGATGAGGTTGTTCAGGTTCAGCTCGTTTTTCAGTACCCGGAAGACTCTTCCCAATACCCGGGCGGTCATCTCTTTGACCGTGGTCTTGCCGCAACTTCCGGTGAGGCACACCACCGGCAGGGAAAAACGCCGGCGCCAGGCCCGGGCCAGGTCTCCCAAGGCCGTCAATGTGTCAGGCACCTCCACCACCGTTACCTCCGGGGGAAAAGCTGCGGCTCCTCCCGGATTAAAGAGCCAGGACCCCGTTTCGCCCGGGACTTTCCCCTTCTCCACCAACACTCCCCGAACGCCCCGAATCAAGGCTTTGGGGATGAAGTGATGTCCGTCGTACTTCTCCCCCCTCAAAGGGATGAAAAGTTCCCCTGTCTGGCAGGAGCGGGAGTCGGTGCTGATACCCAGAAAGGATTCTTCCCCCCTTCCCTGGAGCAACCGGCCCCGGGTGGCGAGGACCACTTCCTGAGCCCGGAAAATGGCAGGCATCAGCCGTGATGCTCCTTAAGCGCCGCCGTGACCTCCTCACGGTCGTCAAAATGGATCTTTTCGGTTCCCCAGATCTGGTAGTTTTCGTGTCCCTTGCCGGCCACCAGTACGGCATCCCCGGGATTCGCCAATGACACCGCCAACCTGATGGCTTCCCGGCGGTCCGGCACCACCAGGTATCCCTGTTCCCCGCGACGAGCGGCGGCCAGGCTCAGACGGGGAAATCTCAGGGCATTCAGGCCGGCTTCAATATCCCGGATAATGGCCAGGGGTTCCTCGGTCCGGGGATTGTCGCTGGTAACCACCAGCAGATGACTCCTACGGGCCGCTGCCTGACCCATGAGAGGACGTTTGCCCCGGTCCCGGTCGCCGCCGCAGCCGAACACTGTAAGAATCCGCTGGAAATCCAGGGCCTTCATGGCCCCCAGAACTTGGGCCAGGGCGTCAGGGGTGTGGGCGTAATCCACAAAGACGCTGGGTCCTTCCGGGGGCCCCAGGCGTTCTAGACGCCCTGGAACTCCGGAGAGTGCGGCGATTCCCCGACTCACGGCTTCCGGCGGCAAACCCAGACCAAGGGCGGCAGCTACCGCAGCCATGATATTGGCCAGATTATAAGGCCCCACCAATCTGGAGGTGATCTCCAACTCTCCGGCCGGAGTGGTGAGGAGGGCCTCCAACCCGTGCCGCCAGAAATGATGACGCACCGGCCGCACCGCACTCGCAGGGTTGTGCCCGTAAGGCAAACGCGGTAACGAAACCTGTTGCCAAAGTTGCCATCCCCGGGGATCGTCCAGGTTTAGGACCGCCAATCCCCCGGTTCCGCTGCCGTTTTTCAGGATCTCCAAAAAGAGCCGAGACTTGGCCCGAAAGTAATCTTCCAGATCCACATGATAGTCCAGATGGTCCTGGGACAAGTTGGTGAATACCCCGGCGGCAAAGTTGAGGCCATCCACCCGGTGCTGTTTGAGGGCATGTGAGGAGACCTCCAGAACGGCGTGACTTACCCCCCGCTGCCGCATCTCCCATAAAAGGCGTTGCAGATCCAAAGACTCGGGAGTGGTCACCGGCGCCGGCCAGGTTTCCTCCCCCACCCGGTAATTTACTGTCCCCACCACCCCCACCCGATGGCCCGCCGCGGTAAAAATGGCCTCCAAAAGAAAACTGGTGGTGGTCTTGCCGTTGGTGCCGGTGATACCCACCAAAACCATTTCCCGGGACGGATGATCGTAAAAGGCCGCACTTAAGTGGGCCAAAGCCTGACGCGCCTTGGGAACCCGCACCATCGTCACCCCTGGCGGGGTTTCCAGTTCCTGTTCCGTAACCACCACCTTGGCCCCCCGTTCCAGGGCCTGGTTTAGAAAATGATGGCCGTCCGTCTTGGTCCCCTTAAGGGCCACAAAGAGGCCGCCGGGAACCACCTGCTGCGAATGATAGGCCAAGCCGGGAATGGGCAGATCCTCTTCCCCCCGAACTATGGCCCCCTGATAGCCATCCAAGAGTTGTCTGAGGGTCTTGGGCACAATAGGCATGATTCAACCCGCCAATCCGCTTAATTGTTATTATATCCCTTAATTTTTCCTCCATTCTGAAAATCGTATCCTAACCCGGAAGCCTTTACAAGGACCAGGGTGGTCTCAGGGATGGGGATTAAATCTCACCTCGCATATAGTGCCGGGCTGGACCGGAGTTCCGGGAGGGGGATTTTGGGCCACTGCCAGACCGCTGCCCAAAGCCCGGCAACGCAGTCCGGATTTCTGCAAAAGACTCACCACCTGCCGCATGGTCATTCCCCTCAGGTCGGGCATGACCTTAACCGGTTCCGTGGGTATCTCGGGCACGGCCGCCAGATTCGGCCAGCTCAATGGTGCAGCCATGGCAGTGGTGACCGCCTTGACTTCGGGATTCCACGCCTTCTCGGTCTTCCCAGGGTCATTCGTGAGTTCCGCCAAAACCGTTCCCGGCTTCTCCGGCTCCGGATATATCCCTAGAACCCGGAGGGCCTGGCCGGCGATCTCCCGGAAAATGGGGGCCGCCACCACCCCCCCGTATATGGCCCCCTTGGATTCCTCCACCACCACAGTTATTGCCAGCTCCGGTTTCTGCGAGGGGATGAGACCCATAAACACCGAATTGTATTTGCTGTGGGAGTAGGTCCGGCCCACCAGCTTTTGGGCCGTCCCGGTCTTACCGGCTGTGGTAAACCCGGGCGGCGAGGCCTCCGTCGCCGTCCCCCCGGGTTTGGTCACCAATTCCATGATAGACAACATGGTGGCCGCGGTCTGCTCCGAAATCACCCGCCTCACCGGGCGAGGCTGGAAGGTCTTCAGTTTCTCACCCGTAGGACTTACAATCTCCTTAACCAAAATGGGCTCCATCAGCACCCCGCCGTTGCCGATGGCCGCCAAGGCCATGGTGAGCTGCAAAACGCTCACTGATACCCCCTGACCAAAAGCCGTGGTGATCCGGTCAATAAGTGAAGGAGCCCGTTGATGGTTCTTAATCAGGCCCAAGGTTTCCCCGGGGAAGGGAATGCCGGTTTTCCTGCCGAAGCCGAAATCCCTGAGGTAATCGTCCAGGCGTTTGGGACCCAGTTTGTTGCTGACCTTGGCAGCCCCGATATTGCTGGATTTCTGAATAATTTGGGCCACGGTCAGGCCACCGTATGGGTGAACGTCATGAACCACCTCCTTGGCCCCCAGATGCCAGACCCCGTTTTCACAGTGAAACCGGTCCATGGGCTTCACCACCCCGGCATCCAGGGCGCCGGCCACTATGAACACCTTGAAGGCGCTGCCCGGTTCCAGAGCGTCTGTCAGGATGCGGTTTCGACGGGCCTCCTCAGGATAATTGGCGGGCAGGTTGGGGTCCATGCTGGGTACTTGGGCCATGGCCAGAATCTCCCCGGTCCGGGGCCGGACCACCAATACCATCCCCCCGGCCGCCTGCCAGTGGGCCACCCCTTTTTGCAACTCCTTTTCCGCAATATACTGGATGGTGCGGTCAATGCTTAATACCAGATTGTTGCCGGTAACCTCCGGGTCCCAGGACTTCTCCCCGGTGACCACAATATGCCCCCGGGCATCCAGCATGTTTACGCAGGTTTTGGGTTTGCCGTAAAGCTCCTGGTTGAACAGGTGCTCCAGCCCTTCCAGACCGTTACCGTCAATATCGCAGAAGCCGAGAATCTGCCCGGCCAGGTTCATCTGGGGATAATAGCGCTGGGCCTCAGGAATCAGATAAATGGCGTCCTCATCGGGCCGCTCCCCCCGCTTGCGAGCCTCTTTGGCGCGGACCTCACTCTTTTCTTTCCAGGCCCGGAAGGCCTCCTCCTTCTCCGGGGTCAGGTGCCGTTTCACGAACACAAAGGGCTTGGCGCGGGTCAAAACCTTTTTAAGTTCAATAAACGGGACCCCCAATACCTGGGCCAGTTCCCGGCTAAGCAGGGTGGCATTTTTGATTTGCCCGGGATGGGCCACCACCGAGTACACCCTGGTGCTGATGGCCAGTTCCACCCCTTTGCGGTCCAGGATCAAACCCCGCACCGGCAGCACCGGGCATAGCTTCTCCACCTCCCGGTCCATCTCCTCCCGGAGTTGGGCACCCTGCAGGATCTGCAACTGGAAAAAGCGGCCCGCCAGGATCAGGGCGAAACCGGCCAGGCCCACTCCCACCAGGATGACCCGTAACCGGGCCCACTTATTGAGAATAACACTCATGGTTGAAGCAATTTCACCACCTGTCCCGGTCTGGGCGGCCCCATGGCGTAACTCTCCGCTAACTTCTCCAGCCGGGAAATGGATGTCAGATGGGAGAGCTCCACCCGCAACTTGCGGTTTATCTCCATTAGCTGTTTTTGGGTTTCCCGCGCCCTGGAAATCTCATAATTCAGGGCCGTGAGCTTGAGATTGACCCATGCCCCCAAAAGGCAAATACATGTAAGGCCCACCAGCAAAAATAGCAACAACCGCCCCAGGGTCCTGCTCCAGGGGTTGGTCTCCACCCGCAATTTCCGGTTCCGCGAGAGAAGGGCCTGGCTGAAGGTGCTCATTCGTAAAACCAGATTGGTGGGCATAATCAACCTCCGACCAAAGTCAGATTCTTTCCGCCACCCGCAGTTTGGCACTGCGAGCCCGGGGGTTTTGACGGATTTCCTCCAGGGTCGGGGTCAGGGGTTTTTTGACCAATCGCCGCATCACCCCGGCCTTCTCAAAGTGAAGCAGATAGTGCTTCACCAAACGGTCTTCCAGAGAATGGTAGGAAATAATGACCAAACGTCCCTCGGGTTCCAGCCATGCCGGAACCTGAGCCAAAAATTGCCGCAATTCCTCCAGTTCCCCATTCACCGCGATTCTCAAGGCCTGAAAGACACGGGTGGCCGGGTGCCGGCCGCCGGCGACCTTCCCCCCCACCGCCGCCACCAGGTCCCCTGTGGTGCGGAAAGGGCGGTGGCGGCGTAAGGCACAGATGCGCCGGGCCAGGCTTCGGGCTCGGGGTTCACCTCCGTACTCCCGGAAGATTCGCGCCAGATCCTCCAAAGGAAGCCCATTCAGAAGCTGGGCCGCCGTTGGACCAGGACCTTCCGGATCAAACCGCATATCCAGAGGTTCATCCCGCTGAAAACTGAAGCCCCGTCCCGAGGCTTCCAAAAGATAGGATGAAAGACCGAGGTCCAAAAGGATGCCCGCCGCCCCGGCTCGCCCCCGCTCCTTGAGAACCTCCCCCAACTGGGCATATGACCGGTGAAACAAAGAAAAAGAAGAGGTGCTGGGGGCCAGTCGGGCGGCCGCCGCCTGCAGGACCATGGGGTCACGATCGAATCCCCAGAGCTCCCCCTTTCCGGAGATTCGTGAAAGGATGGCCACGGCATGTCCCCCCTCGCCCACGGTGCCATCCACGTACAAGCGGTCGGGCTGCACCTTAAGGCCCGCCAGCACCTCCTTTACCATAACCGGTTGATGCACCGGATTCTGGTCCACGTCACCTCAAGAAGCTCAGTCCTCCTGCACCAGCACCGTCCCTGGGCTTGCTCCCTGTTCCTGATGTCTGCAGGGCAAAATTGCCGGTCCTCAAATCAGGACCTCGTGAAGCACGCTCTCGTCAATGGACTCTTCCAATTGCCGGCGGTGGGCTTCGTAACGCTCCCGGTCCCAAATTTCGAAGTTGCGGACCACACCCACAATGGCCACCTCCCGGCCCAGCTTGGCGTATTCCCTCAAATTCTGCGGTATTAGGATGCGACCTTGACGGTCCAGGGGACACTCCTCCACCCCAGAAATGAGGAATCGCTGGAAAGCCCGGTAATCCTTGCGAAACAGGGCCAACTCCCCCAGTTTGGCCTCCACCTTAACCCATTCCGATTGGGGAAACGCCAGAATATAACCGTCCCAGTTGGTGAGAATGACCTGCCGATCCTGCCTTTCCTGTAACAGTTCCCGGTAGCGCACAGGGATACTCACCCGCCCCTTGCTGTCCATGGTATGGAAGAAACTACCGGTGAACATGGAATTCTTTACCAGCTTTCCCCAACTTTTACCACTTTATTCCACTTTTTCCCACTTGCAGTCAAAATACGGCGCTTCTTAGGGAAAAGTCAAGTAAATTTTAATAAGAAAAATTTCACAAACCAATGGCCAGGGGGAGACGAAAAGAAAGGTAAAAGAGGCAGGTCTTTCAGGGGTCTCCGGCGAATCCCTTCCCTTATGCTTATGTATGCTTATGCTAAGGGGTTCCAGATGAGCGGCGCCATTCCTCAAAGGAGCGGATCGGCAGGGGGGGCGCACCCGCGCGTTCCCGGTTTTGGTTCAGAGTCTCCATATATCGGCGATACAGCTCATAAACCTGAGAGTCCTGGTTTTCCCGGTCCCTTTGGACAAAGAGGCCGGGGTTGGGGCAGCCGGCTCCAGTCATCCAGGCCCAGAGCAATACAAAGACAAAAACGCGCCTCATGACTCGGTTTCCTTTTGCTGTTCCCGATCCAGAAAAGCCTGAAGTATGAGGGTAGCCACAACCTTGTCCACCACCCGGCGACGACGCCGGCGGCTCAGATCTGCAGAAATGAGCAACCTCTCGGCCTCTTGGGTGGAGAGGCGCTCATCCCAGGTGGACACCTTGGCCCCCAGGGCCTCTCCCAGGGCCCGGGCCAGGGTCAGGATGGCTTCCGCCTGCTCTCCGAGCCGGCCGTCCATATGCCGGGGTAGGCCCACCAGTATCTCCCGGATGTGGTAAGGGCGGGCCAATTCCAAAAGCCGGGCCAGGTCCTGGGCAAAATCCCGACGTTCCAAAATCCCCAGCCCTTGGGCCGTGAGGCCCAACGGGTCGCTGATGGCCAGACCCACCCTCTTGTGCCCTACATCCAGAGCCAGAATCCTCCCCCGGGAAGGTGTCTTTGGCAACTTCAGTCCTCTTTCTCGAAAAGCCGACAAAGACGCAGGAAGTTTCCCCCCAATACTGCCTGGGCCTGCTCCGGTGGCAGTTTCAGGGACCGGACTTTCTCTAGTTCGTAAGCCGGTGAACCGAAAGGGTAATCGCTGGCGAACAACAATCGCCGATACCCGAAACGGCAAAGGTAGTCCTCCATCTCAGAGGGGCCGGCCAAAGCGGAATCGGCATAAACCTGAGGATGACCCCAGACTCCCGCCCGATCCAGGGCCCGGTAACCACCGTTTAAGCCACCCAGATGGGGGATAATCAGGGGCACTCCGGCAGGAAGCAGTTTTTCCAGAAAAAACAAAGTATTATCAAAAGTCTCCTCCAGTAGAATGGGGAGTCCCCGGTCCTGCACCACCTTCAAAAATTCGCGACAACGGGGGTCATGATAGTGGTATTCCGGCTCGTTGCCATGACGGTGCCATTTCACCGCTACAAAATCCGGCCCAAGATCTTCCCAGGCAAAATCGTTCCACACAAAAAAGTAGGGGAAAATGGTAATCTCTTGGTCCTTAAGGCCGAGAAGATAACGGTGGGCCCGACGACGGCATTCCTGCCAGCCGGGACTATCCCGGAAAAGGGGATCATAACGGTCGTAGATGTCCTCCACCGGAGGGATCAGCCCTACACCCCGGATGCCCGCCGCCAAAACCAGGGGCTTCACCTCCTCCCACAACCAGGAAACATTCTGGACGCCGCAGTGGATGTGACTGTCAATAATCCCAGGATCGGGAGGCCTCATCCCTAAGGTATCGCCAATGCTACTCATTTATGAGCAGCTCCCCCTTCCCGGCCTCCCTTTCCCTTTCCTTCAGCCGGGTACGGACATACCAGTCAATCTGCCGGCAAATGCCCTTGATGACCTGGGTCTCCTTTGCCCTGAGACCATGGCGGTTAAACAGGCGCCGCACATTGAGCATCCAATAATCCGGGTTTTGGTGGCTGATATAATTGATCTTCACCAGGGTCTCCTTAAGCATGGCATACATGGATTCCAGTTCCCGGGTGTTGGCCAGCCTGGGCTCATAACGGGGAGCGGGGCTTTGGGCCACCCTCAATTCATAGGCCAGAACCATCACCGCTTGGGCCAGGTTCAGGGAGGCGCACTCAGCAGTGGGTATGGTGACCAGGGCATGACAATATGGGAGCTCTCTATTGGTGAGGCCAAAATTTTCCGGCCCGAAAAGAAGGGCGATGTCATTGTGCCGGGAAAGCTCGATAAGCCGGGGGGCAATCTCCCGGGGGCTGAGAACCTCCCGCCGAAGGCCGCCCAGACGGGCGGTGGTGCCCACCACATAATGGAACGGGCCCAAAGCCTCCAGCAGATCCTGATGCACCCTAAGGTTTTCCAGAATATGGGCCGCGGCCGGTGTGGCCATGGCCCGCAGCCGCTCCTGATCCAGGGAAGCCGGTTGCACCAGGTGCAGCCGGGTGATTCCCATATTGCAGGCGGCCCGGGCCGCAGCCCCGATGTTCTCCGGAATCTGAGGCCGGAACAGAACAATGGCCACCCGCTCCAGGCGCACCCGGTCTTTGGCCTCCTGGGAAATTTTTGGGGGTCTTTGGCCCATCCGGATTTTCCCCTAAAAGTTGCTGCAGCCGGACCCCGGCTCTTGATATTATTATCTCAGTTTTCTTCAGGGGTGGAAGGAATTTTGGGGGTCCTCCAGAGAGGACCTGCATCCTGCGTGATACCAGACTCCGGGAACACAATGAACCCAGCTAAAAAAGGGCAAGAGAAATGCAGATTGAAAGTTACAGTTTCGGTCAGATTGTCATTGATGGGGTCACCTATCGCCAGGACCTCCTTATCTGGCCAGGGCACATTAAAAAAGACTGGTGGCGCCGGGAATCACACCTGCTTCAGCTGGAAGATGTGGCCGAGGCCTTGGAGGCCGAGCCCGAAGTCCTGGTGGTGGGCATGGGTAACCCAGGACGCATGCAGGTGGACCCAGCCTTGGCCCTTCATCTCAGAAACAAGCACATCCACTTGGTGGCTGTACCCACCCAGGAGGCTTGTCGTCTCATCAATGCCATGTCAGGCAAACGCCGACTGGCCGCGGCCCTGCACCTCACCTGTTAGACCCCTGGACAGATGTACAAAAGGAACGGAAGCGGGGCCGTTAGCCCCCTCACCCTTGCCTATGGGGCTCCGTCTATACCGGCTATATTAGAGCCCTGGACTTAAGCAACCCCTGGGATCATAAAATCACTTAACCCGTTGCCTCTGCCTGAACGACAAATTTCCCACCAAAGGCCTCAACTTCAGGGAAAATGCCATGCGCCTCATTTTTCCCTTGATTTTTAAGAAAATTATCTGGTAGCGTAGTAACCCTAGAGCCGTCTCATGGGGGAGGTTGGTTCTCGCGTTCCGAAGTCCGGATAAAACCCCTCAACCCTAGAGGGCAGACCATGATTTTCTGGCGGATCGGTCTATCGTTATTTTTAGGCCTTCTATTAGGTTGTGGTCTTGGGTGTGGTGGCCGGACCGCGGTTACCCCTGCGCCCCCCCCGACTGACACCCTAACGGAAGCGGACCAGGAGGTGGCAGAGGAATCCCTGACGGAGCAGTTAAGTCATAAACGGCTGGAGGAGCTCCTGGCCAAAAGCGGCCTTCCGGGAATTGACCCCATCCTGGAAGAGGAGCTCAAAAAGTGGGACCAGGTGTTGAAGTTCGATGTCCCCATTGCCATGAACAAGCAGGTACGGGCCTACCTGGTGTACTTCTCCACCGAACGCAAGGAAGTGATCCGCCGCTATTTGGCCCGCTCCACCCGCTATCTTCCCATGATCCGGGAAATCTTCCAGGAACACGGCCTGCCGGAGGATTTGGCCTATCTGGCCATGATCGAAAGCGGGTTCAACCCTCATGCCTATTCCCACGCCCATGCCTGCGGCATGTGGCAGTTCATCAAGGGCACCGCCTTGCGTTATGGGCTGGTTATCAACAATTACGTGGATGAACGCCGGGATCCTGAAAAGTCCACCCACGCTGCCGCCAAATATCTGCTGGACCTTTACAAGCAGTTCGGCTCCTGGTATCTGGCGGCGGCCAGCTACAACTGCGGGGAAGGGCGGGTGCAGCGGGAACTGGATCAGACCAATCACCGGAACTTCTGGGAGTTGTCCGGCAATGAACGTCTGCCCACGGAGACCAAGAATTATGTCCCCCAGATGATCGCAGCCACCATTATTGCCAAGAATCCGGAAAAATTCGGATTTCACAAGATACCCTACCTCCCGCCTCTCCAGTACGAGACCGTGAAGGTGAAGGAACCCACCTCCCTTAAGGCCGCGGCCATTGCCTGCAATGTGCCTCCGGAGGAGCTGGAGCTTCTGAACCCGGAACTTCGCAAGGGGGTCACTCCTCCAGACCTCGCCAGCTATACCTTAAGGATTCCCAAGCATTCCCGAGAACTTTTCGAAAAAAATATCCAGCTGGCCCGGATAGAAGCCCCGGCTCAGGCCTACCGGGTGTTGGGAGACTCAGAGCCCGCAGCCCGACGAATTCCGGCTACCAGGACAGGTAATGGAGCAGCCAGGGGGAAGGAGACCCAGGCACCTCCTGCCAAGTCCAGATCCAAATCAGTCAAGGCCAAGAAAAAAGTAAGCGGTCAAACTACCTTGGCCAAAAAAGGAAAATCCCAGGGTCCCCAAGCTGCCAAAGGCAAAGAGGCCTCCGTGCAGGAGGCCTCCATATTGGGTGCCGGGCGGGCGGCCAAGTCCACTTCGGGCAGCCTGACGGCCAAGGCCAATGGCAAAGAATCGGCCAAACCCGCCAAATCCTCCGCCACCGCTGGTAAAAACAGCAGCGCTTCCAAGAAACCCAACAGCAGTGCTGGCAAAAAGAACAAGAAAAAGGTGTCCTGAAGAAAGCCTCCTTCCAATGGGAAAGAAGGGACCGGTAGGCCTCCGGTCTTTTTTTTGCAAAAAATTTTCTCCTCCCCCCCTTGATTTTTTCTCCTGGATGTCTATCAATTCATTAGCACTCATCTTAAGTGAGTGCTAACAAGGGTCGGTTGTCCCAACTTCCGGGCCACAGGCCGGGAACCCCGCTCCTTTTAAGGGGCTGCCAGTTCCTGTTATCCCGCCAGCTCGGACGCCACCGGCCCTGCCCCCATCACTCGCCCATTATTTACTCAAAAAGGAGGTTTTTCATGAAGGTTAAACCCTTGAATGATCGCGTCTTGGTGAAACGTCTGGAAGAGATGCAGATGACCAAGGGCGGCATTTACATCCCGGACACCGCCAAGGAAAAGCCGGTGGAAGGCCGGGTCATCGCCGTGGGCCCCGGGAAAATCAATGACCAGGGCAACCGCCTTCCCCTGAATGTCAAGGAGGGGGACCGCATCCTTTTCGGCCGCTATGCCGGCACCGAGATCAAAATCGAAGGCGAAGAATACCTCATGATGCGGGAGGATGACATCCTGGCCGTAGTGGAAGAGTAATCTTCCGGACCACCATACTTCATCACCGATCCATGGAACCTTATTCCTGAAGGAGGACTAGAAAATCATGGCAGCCAAAGAAATCAAGTATGACGTCAAGGCCCGGGAGGCCATTCTCCGGGGGGTCAACACCCTGGCCGACGCGGTCAAGGTAACCTTGGGCCCCAAAGGCCGAAACGTCATTTTGGAAAAATCCTTCGGCGCCCCGGCTATTACCAAGGACGGCGTCACTGTAGCCAAAGAAATCGAGCTGGAAGACAAATTCGAAAACATGGGTGCCCAGATGGTCAAGGAAGTGGCCTCTAAGACTTCGGATGTGGCCGGGGACGGTACCACCACCGCCACCATCCTGGCACAGGCCATTTACCAGGAAGGGGCCAAACTGGTGGCCGCCGGCACCAACCCCATGGCCTTGAAACGGGGTATAGACAAGGCGGTGGCCAAGGTGGTGGACGAGCTCCACAAAATCAGCAAGCCCACCAAAGACCAGAAAGAAATCGCCCAGGTAGGCACCATCTCCGCCAACAATGACCCCTCCATCGGCAACATCATCGCCGACGCCATGAGCAAGGTGGGCAAGGAAGGCGTCATCACCGTGGAGGAGGCCAAGGGTATGGAAACCACCCTCGAAGTGGTGGAAGGCATGCAGTTCGACCGGGGCTACATCTCCCCCTACTTTGTCACCAACCCCGAAAAAATGGAGGTGGTCCTGGAAGAGCCCTATATCCTGGTGCATGAAAAGAAAATCAGCGCCATGAAGGACCTCCTGCCCCTTCTGGAGCAGATCGCCAAGATGGGCAAACCCCTCCTCATTGTGGCTGAGGACGTGGAAGGGGAGGCCCTGGCCACCCTGGTGGTGAACAAGCTCCGGGGCACCCTACAGGTGGCGGCAGTCAAGGCTCCCGGCTTCGGCGATCGCCGCAAGGCCATGCTGGAGGACATCGCCATCCTCACCGGCGGCCAGATGATCAGTGAAGACATGGGCTGGAAGCTCGAGAATGTCACGGTCAAGGAACTGGGTTCCTGCCGTAAGGTGGTGATCGACCGGGATAACACCACCATCATTGACGGCGCCGGTTCCCGGGAAGCCATCGAAGGCCGGGTGAAGCAGATCCGGGCCCAGATCGAGGAAACCACCAGCGATTATGACCGGGAAAAGCTCCAGGAGCGCCTGGCCAAGATCGTTGGCGGTGTCGCAGTCATCCGGGTCGGGGCAGCCACGGAAGTGGAAATGAAGGAAAAGAAGGCCAGGGTGGAGGACGCCCTCAATGCCACCCGGGCCGCTGTGGAGGAAGGCATTGTCCCCGGTGGCGGCGTGGCCTTGCTCCGCTGCATCCCCGCCCTGGAAGAGCTTAAGCTGGACAACCACGACGAGCAGCTGGGAATCAACATTATCAAACGGGCCATGGAGGAGCCCATCCGGCAGATTGCCAACAACGCCGGCTTTGAAGGTTCGGTGGTGGCCGAACACGTGAAGCAGCAAAAAGGTGCCCATGGCTTTAACGCCGAAACCGGGCAGTATGAAGACCTTATGGTGGCTGGCGTCATTGACCCCACCAAAGTGGTACGCTTTGCCATACAGAATGCTGCTTCGGTGGCCAGCCTCTTGATCACCACCGAGGCCATGGTGGCTGAAAAGCCCAAGAAGGAGGAAGCCCGGATGCCCGGCATGGGCGGCGGCATGGAGGGCATGTACTAAAAAAACCTTCTTATAACCTTTCAAAAAATGATGGGGGGGCCCCTGGCCCCCCTCCTTTTGGTCTCAACACCTGAGTCCTGGAAGAATCCTGAGACTTTCCTTCCCAAGGTCAGAGATCAGGCCGGATTCAGCCAGCCCTGACCACCGCAACCCCGGGGCCCGGATTTTTTCGGCAACCCCTACGCCCTTAGGCCCTTGAGGCCACTTCCCCCCAAAAATTTTTCAGCCGGTAAACAGCACCCCGCCATAGCCCACAAAGGAATCCCCCGGCATGACATCATAACTGGTGTAATAATCCACCAGCACCGCCTTGGCGGCTCCGAGTTTTTTGGCCCCGGCGATGGCCGCCGCCGGGGCCCCCGCCGAGCAGGAGCTCTGATCCTGGTTGGCGGCCCTCAGGGCCCCCGGCGCATCCAGGTGCAACACTGCCTCCAGGAACCGCTTGTCATTCACCTCCTTGACCCACTTCACCGCGGCGGCCCCAAACCCTTTGGGGGCCCAGCCATAGTTGGGGCCGTAATGGGTCAGGTCGGCAGAGCCGAAAAGGAGGATGGACTTCCCCAATTCCAGGGCCACTTCCACCACCGCCTCCCCCAGAAGAATGGCTTCCTGATTCTGGGGGGAGCGGATGGCCAGCACCCGGCTCCGAGGGAAAAAATGCCGGACAAAGGGGAGGTTTACTTCAATGGTGTTGTCTCCCGGATACTCCGGAGTAAGGGTGAGGCGGGAGGATAAGGGGCGGTAAAACTCCGTGGCCAGTGGTACCTCTCCCAGCGGTGTCTCCCAAGCCTCATCCTCCACCAATAAGGGGGGGCCGGATCCCAAATGCCCTCCGAACAGGGCCACCACCTCAGGTTGAGCATTTTGGGCCGCCAGGCAAAAGACCTGGGCCGCCAGCCGCCCGGAAAAATACCAACCGGCATGGGGCACCATGCCGCCAAAAACTTTGGTTCCGGCCGGAAGGGGTTTTATGCCGCTGACATATTCCTGAATGTCACTGAGACAACGGTCCTTGCTGGCAGGGTACCAGCCGGGGGGTAAAATTCGGGGCCGCACACGCATGGCCGCCTCCTCGGAAGGATGGGGGATGGCTGAGGGGCGGCTGAAAGAACGAGACCACAGACTGCCCCGGGTTCGCCGCCCCATTAAGTCGCTGTAACTCTTAAGGTTACAGGCCTGGAGCTCTCGTCTGGGTTAGACCGGTTACCAGGTCGGGGAGCCGGAACCCCCGGCCCCCCTAAAACGTGGTTGGCCCTAATTCCCAAAGATCGGTGGGTGCCGGAAAAGAATCTGGAGAGGGGAGTTAGGGACGACCCTGAAGCTTCTCGTATTGATCGTAAATCAGACCGCCCAACACCCCCACTCCGCCGCCCACCGCGGCACCCACGGCCGGGTTCCCGGCGGCCCACCCGATGATGGCTCCTCCGCCGGCTCCGATGGCTCCCCCGCTCAGAGCCCGTTGGGTGGTGTAACTCATGCCGCTGCAGCCGGCCGTCACCAAGAAGGTGGTTATCACCACCAGTACCATAAGACTTTTCATACCTGCATCCCCCCTTCATGCCGACCTGTCACTTCTCCCCCCAGACAGGCCGGCCGGTCCTAAAACTTGATTATTCTGGTGGTTCCTCCTTGTTGGTAAGGATTAACGGTCAATCGGTCCCGGTTACTGGATTTGACTGTCTATTTTTTTTCTACCGCCAGTCCGCCCCCAGGTTTGCATAACGCGGTGCATTGCCGGAGCACCACTTCAATTACCGGCGTATTGAGCTTGCTGGGATTATCTTTATAAAATTTATCCACTTCGTTGATTATGGTTTCAATGGTTTTGCCTTTAAGTTCGTCCACAAAACCTACAGAAATGCATCCGGCCTTGTCACGGCCGCTGATGGCTACTTCGAAGTCGGCCATATTGCCAATGCCTTTGATGTAGGCCACTTTAATTTCTTTGGAGAATTCCTTCCAGTGGGTCCCGTCCCATAACTGGGGCTTCACTTGGGCTTCAGTTGCCGGAACACTGATTAGCCATCCAAGTAAGATCACCAGCACAAAGCAGATTTTTACTAAATCTTTCATGATGATACTCCTTTGGTTTATAGGTTGCGATCAGCAGTTTTGGCCTCACTGCGCCCTTGCAGATTCCGGTAACCGGTCTGCCTCGGGGCCAGTTGGGCCCTTTTGGCGGCGGCCTTCCTGGATTTCTGGTTTCTGGAAGCCTGAAGTTTTCTTTTCTTCTTTTTCCCTCTGTTAGTGGTTACCTTTTTAGCCTGCGATTCCGCCTTCTCCAGTTTCTCAAGGGAGGGAGGGGTGGGAGTGGTGGACTCCTTGGTCTCCAGGGGACGCTGGGTCTCCAGCATGGGGGGAATGTCCGCCCCCGGCTGACCTAGAGAAAATCCGGGTATGAGGAGGAAAATAAGTCCGGCTCCAAGCCACCTGAATTTTCCCGGCATAAAACCTTATCCCTGAAAGCCGCACCTTCCCCTTTCCCGATGGCGCCAGAAAACCCTGGCGGGTTTGGGGCCACCGGTATCAGGAGCGCCCACCAAAGGATAATGAAGCCGCTCAGCCCGCCGTGTTGGCATTGGTCTTTTTCTTTTTGGCTTTTTTGATCTTTTTTGAGCTTTTCTTTTTAGACTTCTTTTTGGCTATTTTATTACCTGTCTTTTTTTCCGCCTTCTCTATGGTGCCAGCTTTTTCCGCCGGAGCTGAACTTTGAGGCGTCTCCACGCTCGGAGGGGTGCCGGTTGGGGGTGATTCCTCTTTCTGGGCCATAGCAGCAAGTTGGAGGCTCAGGACAAAGGCTGCCGCTATGAACCAGGTCGCCACTTTCATCATCTGCATATACCTCCTGCTGAACATGTCTCAAAAATATGTTGGACGGTAACTATGGAAACCCCGGAATGCGCTGGATCTCAACTTCTTCTAACCGCTATACTTCAGGGGTCTGAGCGATAAGCAAAATACCTGACAGCCTGATGCCCTCCACTCATAAATCTTCACTCAGTCGGCCGGATTTCTCTGATGGTGGCGGTGCAGGGATTCGAACCCCGGACGCTGCGGATATGAGCCGCATGCTCTAACCAGCTGAGCTACACCGCCGTACCAGGATGAAATATATTACCCGGAGTAAGTTCTGTCAAACAAAAATCAGGCCCTAAAGCCCGCCATTCCCTGGGTTTGCCTTCTTTGGAAGGGTCAACGGGAAAATCCGATCTTGCCTGCGGGTCCCTTTTCCCGGGAAGCTGAGAAAATTTCCCTCCCTCTTGAGGTTCCTGAAAAAAACCTTATGATAAAGATGGAACTTGGTTCCGGAAAATAAACCCTGAAAATCTCCCAGACAGACTTACACCCACGGGATTTTTGATATCAACGGCAAAGTTTATGGGAGGTTGGTCAAGAGGATAAGATGCTTACTGAATCTGGTTTGGACCTGACGCTGGGTCCCGAGGTGCATCCGGAGAAGCTGGTGGTGGCAGTACTGCCCCACCCCTACCATGGTCGTCTGGTGGAGCGCGTGATCCTTTACGTGCGCCCCAACCTCACTCTGAAGGGCGAGAAATATAAACTTACCTGGTGGTCTGACGGGGTTGCTTATTACCAACCTATGGCCGCGGCGGCTTAAATCAGCCGGGGTGGAACCGGGAGAAACCTCCCGGAAACCATGAAATCCCGCCTAATTCCCAGGGCCAGGGTATCTCTCCACCCACCGGGCCAGGGTACCCTGGTTCTGCTTCCCCCAGACTTAGAGCCAGACGGTTATTGCTAAAATACAGGCCTATTTTTTGAGGTCTCGCCTCCCTCTCCCTGTGGCCGAAACCTCCCCTCCTTGGTCCGGGGGTTCCAAGATCAGCCGCCATTTCAGGAGATTTCTCGGGAAATCTCGGGGAGGCTTCATCTGCTTATTGACTTTCCTCTGAAAAGAAAATATTTTTTAAATTCTGATATTTCAGGGGAGCACTGGCCACTTAGGCGACAACCACATATAATCATTGTTATTTTACTTCCGGTATTCCACCTCCTTTGCCGGCAATATCCTGGAGGTGGTGGGTCTAGGAGTCCGACCATGAAAACCGTACAGGAAAAGATTGAGGAATTGCTGGCCCATGAGGCCAAATTGAAAGAAATGGGCGGCCCCCAGGCAGTGGCCAAACAGCATCAGAGCGGTAAACTCACGGCCCGGGAGCGCCTGGACCTGTTTTTTGACCCGGGTTCCTTCCGGGAGATGGACATCTTCGTGAAACACCGCTGCGTCCATTTCGGTATGGACAAGATGGAAATACCCGCCGACGGTGTCATCACCGGTTTTGGCCGGGTAAATGGCCGACCGGTGTTCGCCTTTGCCCAGGACTTCACCTCCCGGGCCGGTACCCTGGGGGAGATGCATTCCAAAAAGATCTGTAAAATCATGGACCTGGCCTTGAAGGCCGGAGTGCCTCTGGTGGGTTTCAACGACTCCGGCGGGGCCCGGATCCAGGAAGGAGTGGATTCCCTGTCCGCTTACGGTCAGATCTTTTACCGCAATGCCATCGCCTCGGGAGTCATTCCCCAGATTTCCGCCATCATGGGTCCCTGTGCCGGAGGCGCCGTCTATTCCCCTGCCATGACGGATTTCATTTTCATGGTGAAAGGCACCAGCTACATGTTCATCACCGGCCCCGACGTGATTAAAAGTGTCACCGGGGAGGAAATCACCTTTGAAGATTTAGGGGGTGCGCTGGCCCACAACATGAAAAGCGGCGTGGCCCATTTCGCCTGCGAATCGGATGCCGACGCCATTGAGCAGATCAAACGCCTATTGGGTTTTCTCCCGAACAACAACCTGGAGGACCCCCCCCGGTCCCCCTGTTCCGACCCGGTCGGCCGGGAGGAACCCGCCCTGGACCGCATTATCCCCGACAATCCCCGGGCCAGTTACGACATGAAGGCGGTCATCCGGGCCATTGTGGATGACGGGGATTTTTTTGAGCCACATGCCCTTTACGCCCAAAACATGATTGTGGGGTTTGCCCGCCTCAACGGCCGCCCCATCGGCATTGTGGCCAACCAGCCCCAGGTCCTGGCAGGGTGCCTGGATGTAGACGCCTCGGACAAAGCCACCCGCTTTATCCGCTTTTGCGATGCCTTCAACATCCCTCTCCTCACCATTGCCGACGTTCCCGGTTATCTCCCCGGCAGCGATCAGGAATGGCGGGGAGTCATCCGCCATGGGGCCAAGCTTCTTTGGTGTTATTCTGAGGCCACGGTGCCCAAGCTGACCCTGGTCACCCGCAAGGACTATGGCGGCAGTTACCTCGCCATGTGCTCCCGGGATCTGGGGGCGGATATGGTATTTGCCTGGCCCACTGCCGAGATCGCTGTAATGGGGGCAGAAGGCGCGGCCAACATCATTTTCCGCCGGGAAATCCAGAGCGCCCCGGACCCGGAGGCCAAACGCCGGGAACTCATCGAAAAATATGAGAACCTGCTTTATAACCCTTACATTGCCGCTTCCCGGGGCTTTGTGGACCAGGTCATCGTTCCCCGGGAAACCCGGCCTCGGCTGATTGAGGCCCTGGAGATTATGTGCAGCAAAAGGGAGACCCTACCCCCCAAAAAGCACGGCAACATTCCGGTGTAGGATAAAAGGCGGGCTCTGCCACCCAGGATCTTTTAAAGATCGGCACCTTCGACTTTGTTTTAGAGCTGGTCTAACCCAGGAGAAACCAAATATGACTTCGGTTGATCCCAAGCTTTTGGCAGCCATCAGCGGGGCCGTCACCTTCTATCTCCAGGATGAGGAGGCCCTTCTGGCCGCCCAGGCCCAAACCCTGGCCTTGACCCCGCCTGCGCCTCCCGTAAGTCTTTGGGGGGTAAGCGGCCGCCAGTGGATCATGCAGATGCGGGTCCTGACCCAACGCCGCAGCCTGCGTTAGACTTCAAGCTAAATCTCCGAGAATGCTTCGGACATCGAACCTACAAGGAGCACTTTTGCTATGGCCGGAAAGAACCCCATACGCTTTACGGACACGACTTTTCGGGACGGGCATCAGTCTTTGTTGGCCACCCGGATGCGCACGGAGGACATTCTGCCTTTTATGGAGCGCATGGACCAGATGGGCTTTTTTGCCATGGAGGTGTGGGGGGGCGCCACCTTTGACACGGCCCATCGCTTTTTGGGGGACGACCCTTGGGACCGCATC
>Ga0078972_1001658_pt1 | contig 81017 bp, 81 predicted proteins | sample YelNatPaOPGAMG01_FD_67568 | JGI IMG/M metagenome (GOLD analysis project Ga0078972, IMG submission 67568) | Hot spring thermophilic microbial communities from Obsidian Pool, Yellowstone National Park, USA - OP-RAMG-01 (SPADES assembly) (version 2) | ecosystem: Environmental > Aquatic > Thermal...
GTGGACACGAATTTAAGCGAAAGGTTTATTTTACCCCAGCACGCCTGTGGGTCAAAGGACGCAAGAAGGCCCTGGTGGTGTAGATCGGAGGAGCACAAAGGTTAGCATTGGAGGCTGTCACCCTCCCGACCCGGGTTCAAATCCCGGCTAGGGCGCTGTTTATTAAATATTTTGATACTTCAATATGAAGCTGCTAGTCTTTCCTATTCTAGTGTGCACTACATTAAAAAAGATAGGCTGAGGATGCGGTTATGAAGCCCTTATCTGCATTATTATTGATGAAACCTGAGCTGAGGAAGAGACTCATAGACTCAATAGCGCATGCTTCAAATCCTCTTCAACTATCATCTTCCTAGTCTTGGAGTCTCCGAGTAGGGCGCGAATCTTGCGTCTCATAGAATGCTCTTCGGGTTGAGCAAGCGTCATCGATGAAGGGATGACCTGGTGCGTCGCAACTACTATTTTTCTACTCTCTAAGCCTGAATAATAGGCCGATTAAGCCTAGAATCGTTATCGACGCGCCGGTGAAAAGGAAGAACGAGTATGTTATGCCCAAGGCTTCCCCCGTGTTTACAGTGTAGTATAGCAGTACGGCTCCGCAGAAGACAAGGAGGGCCGCGAACAGTTTTGCTACCACTATGCTTACCTTCAAATCGCCTTAACGCTTGAAATCCTTAAGATAAATCTTTCCTTAAAGCCCTCCTCCATTGTTTTAACGCTTCAAACTACTTTTCGCAGCGAAGCCTAGACCCGGTTTTTCCCTATGCTAGCCTCTTCTTAAGATACACATCAACCATATAGGATAAGCCGTACTTGCTGAACGCCTCCTGTTCAGCCTTCCTCTTTATCTCGAAGAATCTGTCTATCTCCCTCTTCCACGGATCCTTAGCATACCTCTTATCCTTCTTAAGCTCGTTCAGCCTCTTTATGTCCACGTCTAGAAGCTTGGTGCTTGGAAGCCTATACTCCTCAATGTCGGAAGCGTAGACACCTAGCCACTGGGCCCTTGGAGTAGCCAGTTCTGGGACATGCGCCGCATTGGCTGAGCCTGAGATTATGACTTGCGCGATATGCAGCCCCCACGGGTCCGCGTCGGTGAAAATATATACAGGCAGGTCTAGCTCCACGTTAAGCCTTCTTATAAGACGCCGAGTAGCTCGAGGAGCCTGTCCAGCAGTATGGATCAGGATAGCGTTATACTTTTTCCAAGCCTTCTCTTCGACGAACCTTGTGAACATGGCGCCCTTCTCAATGCAGAGAACCTTGTCGGCATGGGTTTTCACGAACTTGGCTGTGGCTAGTGCCGGGCCTATCATCAACCCGTCTGGGTGCGAAGTCAGATTGATCCTCTTCCCCTCATAGCCTTTCACAGTGTACTCGATGGTTAGGTCTGCGAATATGGCGCTCCTCTCCTCAGGATAAATGTTAAAATCCTCCCTGGGTGAGCCCACTACGGATTCAAGCTCGGTTATTATCCTGTCCGACTCGCTCTGATCCTCGAAACCAAGGTCCACGCCCTCAGCCATGTAGAAAACATCTCTAAGCGTACTGGTCTTATCCTCGTCGATAAGCTTCCTAGCCAAGCTTGCAACCCATACGAGTTGGGTTAAAGGCTTCAGGTGCTTCACGTTGCGCGAGGTGCGAACCGCCTTCTTAGGCCCAAGCACATAGTGACCCCTCTTCTCGTCGAAGATAATGTTGTCAACAGTCCTAAGAGGGATTTCAAGCGAAGGAGGCTGCCTATTCTCCACCTGCCTAAGTACCTTAAGAGCTAGGCTAACAATATTCTTCCGAGCCCCAGACTCCTTTTTCATATCTCTGAAGGCATGGTTAGAAGGCTGCTTATTAAAGTATCCTGATTATAAACCAGAGGGAACAGTGATGGAAACGTATTTATGATGCCTCCCGCAATCTTTCCTTGGGCGGCAGGTAGGCTCGGGGAGCTCGCCATTCCCTACACCCGAAACTGGCGACATGCGGGGAGCTGATAACCGTGAGGACAGAGCTGCCTCAACGCATCCGGCTGCAGCAGGTCTGTGAAAGCCATACTTACTGGGCAGGAGTAGCAGGCTCGCCCGCCGTAGGGCGGGTGCGCCTGCCTAATTGCCGAACCCGCTAGGCCCGGGAGGGAGCAGCGGTAAGGCAAGCTACCTGCGTTGGTAAGAGGTGGCTGGAGGGTAAACCTGTTGCACGCTGGATGCGTTGGAGGGGTTCGACCCTCATGGGGCTGCCGCCCGCTTCTTTAGAGAGTAGGTTATTGACGCTGCCGGCTCCCCAAGACAATGCTACTTCCAATGATGTTGTACAAACCGGATTAGCGTGTGCCTCGGGAGCACGCGTAGCCTGGTCTCCCTGAGGAACTTTTCAGCCGTTTTCTCCACTGTTACCACTGTAAACACCCTGCTACCATAAACCGGCTTACTCCTAATAAACCGTTTCAACATGCTGAGCCGGCTCGCGCCTGCCGGCTTCAGACGGGCTCGAGAATAACGGCATGAAAAGGCGTTTTAAGATATGAAGCGTGCCTTGCACGGATGCTTGGAGAAATATTACTTATCAAGTAAAAATTAACTATAAGGTAAAGCTTAATAAGTGTTTCCAGCATGGTTAATTCATGCCGAAAACCATACCCAGTTGGCTAGCATCCAAATATTTCACTCTCCTCTCACACTTCAGCCTCCTGCCTTTCACGACGGGAGAAGCAAGAACGGTTTTACACTCTGAGAAAGCACCGTTATTCCTGCATAAAATGTACTCTTACGGTTGGGTTGACAAGGTTGAAAGAGGCACGTATAGAATCGTGCATCCTTTGATAGCTCTGATGGAGTCCTCAGGGTTAGCCTGGAGGGATAAGGTGAAGGACAGGGAGAGACTACCAGTGTTGGAGCTGGCCGTCGCCAAGCTTTTCGAAGCCCTGGGGTCAAGGCTGGAATCCATAGTTTTATTCGGCTCCTTGCCCGCTGGAAGGGTTAAGCCTGAGAGTGATATTGACCTGCTGGTTGTGGCAAGAGACCTGCCTGAAAAGTATAGCGAGAGGACAAGCATCATTCGAGAAGTCGTGTCCTCCAAGCTGATGGATGGAATCATACTTCACAACTGGAAGAGTAGAGGCGTGTACTCGGATCTCGACGTATTGCTGATAGACGTTAAGGAGGCCGGCGCGACTCATCCGTTTTACCTGGACCTCACTAGGGATTGCGTAATCATCTATGATAGAAACGGTTTGATGACTAGGAAGATTTCAGAGGTTAGAGACAGGCTTGAAAAAATGGGTGCCAAAAGATTTGAGGAGCCGGATGGCAGCTGGTATTGGATTCTAGCACCTGAAGCTGAAGCAGCCAAGAGGCTGGAACTATGAGGCTGGCGAAACTGGCTGAAGACTATTTCAAAAGAGCGAGGATCAGGATTAAAAGCGCGGAACTCGCCTTTTCTGAAGAATCCTATCCGGATGTAGTCAGGTACAGTCAGGAATGCGTCGAACTCTCCCTTAAGGCTGCGTTAAGAGCCGTGGGCGTGGAATACCCTAAGGAGCATGACATGGGGAGGATTCTAAGGGCGGTTAAAGAGAGGTTTCCAGAATGGTTTAGAGGAGAGGTTGAAAGGCTGAGCGAGGTTTCCAGGGACCTTGCGGATAAGAGGGCTCCGAGCCTCTACGGCATCGAGTCCTTAAACAAGGCTCCGAGCGACATCTTCGACAGGAACGATGCTGAAAAAGCATTATCCGACGCCAGATACGTCTTGAGCACCATATTCAAACTCCTGTTGGAACTTCAGGTTATATCTGAGTTTAAGTAGGCGTGCGTTATCTCTAGGCTTTGATGAGAGAAAGAATCTCCTACCCTTAACATCATGAGGAAGAATTAACCTTACTCTTTTACAGCTGGGCTGCTAAGCTCTCAGCGCAACCTATGGTTTGTACTTAAACACGCGTAGAACCAGATGAGGATTCAGCATGCTTATCCAACAGGCAGGAACAGTTCTCACGTTTCCTACTTGTCCCCAAACCCATATGAAGACCAGTGTCACGCGTTGACAACCATCTTACTACCCGATTTCACAAACCAACCGGAACGCACTATGCTCCCAGCCGGACGAGCAAAAATACTTTGAGAAAAACAAGCATGAGAACAAATGGGCCAGGCCGGATTCGAACCGGCGATCTCCCGGTGTCGGCTCAAGATTCAGCGATTATCAGCCGGGCGCCTTAACCAGGCTGGGCCACTGGCCCTTGCTTCTCTATTCTATAAGCTAGCTATTAAATTTTTTCTTGAATAATTGGTGTGCATTGCCTTTATGTTTAGGGGTGTGACGTCGGAAAGAGAGAGAAGCTTTTACCGAGAGCTAAAGATGGATCGATAAGGAAACTGCTCCTGACGTGTTATAACGCTTCGAGAAATGCTTTAAAGAGCGGAACCGGCGGAATTGAGCCTGCGAACATTTACCCGGGTTTCAATTTTCACGCATGCTTATAACCTGAAAAACCCGGTGAAACCCGTCGGTTGGAGTTCAAAAAGACCTCAAAATCGGGGACCTAGGAAACCCCTTGGCCTGCTTCTTCCTTCCGTCAAAACTCATTGATATTTTTAAAACCAAGTGCACGTTACAGTTATGCTTTTAAGCTTACTCCACGTTATTTACGGTGATGAAACCCGAGCTGAGGAGGAGGCTCATAGGTTCAATCGAGTACCTTCGCAAGATGGGTTTCTTCCAAGACTATTCCAGTTTGTCCTCCGAAGAGATGCTTGAGAAGATCTTCGATGAAGAAACATGTTATGAGAATGCCTGGTGGACTGGTAGAGAGATAACGGGGCATCTGGAAAAGTTGCATGGGCAGTCGGCGCGCGCCTAACTGGTTAGGGATTTTACCATGGCACAAAAAAGAATGTTATAAACAGCGCGTTTTGGACGCTTTGCATGATGGGGTTCTTCGCAATTTTAAGCTCAACGATATGCGTATGGCCACGGTATGCAGCGTGATGGAGGGGAGTCCAACCATCATCATCTTTAGCATTCGAATCAGCACCCCTCTCTAGAAGTTCTTTTATTTTTTCCGTACTACCACTTTGAACTGTTTCGACGAGCTCCTTGTTCAAATCCGCACTGGTGGATGAAGAGCCCATTTCCTCAACCCCCTCTACTAACCCATTCTATATATGGGTTATTAAAATCCCCTACCTTAGTTGGATAGGGGATGTCAGCAAGTATCCACTCAGGGGGCCAAGAAACAGAACATTTAAATAATAACTGTGAAGAATTAGAGTTGGCGAATCTATGTCTGCAAGCGGTGTTCTTCTAACCGACGAGGATAGGAGTTTGCTTTTTAAGGTCAGTAGTTTACTCGAGGAAATCTTGGAAACGCTGGACATTTTGGAAGACAAGGATTTGATGGGTTCAATCCGGGAAGCCGAAGAGGATGTCAAAGCGGGAAGGGTGAGAAGCTACGAGGAGTTCATTGAGGAGCTGAAGCAGTCTGGAGAAATATAGCCTTAAGGTTACTAGATGCTTTGAAAAAGGCTTTCGTAGACTCGACATCCAGCTGAAGAGAAGAATAGATGCTGCAATAAAGAAGCTTGAGACCAATCCATACGTGGGGAAAACTCTTCGCGGAGAACTCATAGCGCGTGCGCTCTATTGCATCTTTTAATCTTTTTTATTAATGATTCTTCCTCCACTTTCAGATATTTTGCCGAAGAAAGGATTGTTAATCAGATGAATCTTATAATGTCTTAAAAATAGAATCAGCTCGTTCATCAGCTTCTCCACAGCATCGTAAATCATCTGCTCGTTAACTGCACCCGTGCACACAAAATTTCCAGAAGCAAATAATAGGATCACAACGTCAGGGTTATGCATTCTGTAGAATTAGTTAGTTTGGTGAGGTGAAAGCGTTAGAGCTCGGGGAAGTTAGCTATATTATTCAGAATTTTTGCCATTGTTAAAGATGAATATTGGTGTATAAAAAGGGTTTGGGGATGTTGTTTTCAGAATGTTGCTATATGCGTTTAGAGACATGGTGTGTCGTTTTGCGACGCAATATTTTTATATTTCTTCCCATGGGGGTGGGAGAGGTTTGAAGATGCGGCGGCTTGCTCCGCAAAGTTCCTCGCTTACCCAGCTATTTCTCATTCTCGTGCTGCTTGCACTCCCGTTGACCCTGAGCCCCCTTTCTCATGCCCCTTTCTTCTTGAGCCAGCCTCCTGCCCGGGCAATGCCCTCATCCTTCTCCTGGACGGGTTTGAGGACGGACACCATAGCAGTAGGCTTCTCCGTCGACGAGAAAATATGGTACGGCGGGACAGGGTACCTCAGAATAGTCACCAGCGGCCCAGGCACCTACAGCGACACCAAAACAACAGTAGCAGCAATAACTATTCCTGAGGGTCTTTCAGCAGAGGTCTATGTCTGTGGGGATGATAGGAATCCTCAGACACCTCCCTACGACGGCTGGTATATCTTCGGAAAATACCTAAGGGTTTACGTGGATGGCGTTAAAGTCTATGAGCTCACTGGCTACTGGTGGGGGAGCTGCTATTCTAAGGCTGCCACAATTGGCCCGGGGGAGCATAGGGTTGAGCTGGTGGCTGGGGCCTCTGTCTGGACGAATAGGACTGGTAGCGACACTTTCGTAATAGGCTACGCAACTATGGACATAGGCCTCAGAGGAAGCGGGAGCATTCAGGCCAGCAACCATACTGCTGAGGCAGTCCTGGATGGCAAGGTGGAACATGTCTTCGCCTTCAGGCTTCCACAGGCGACGGGCGTCAGAAACATGAGCTGGAGGGCAACGTGGAACGGTGTTGAGAAGGCTGGCAACGGAGCCCCGGGAAGCGTTCAAACAGCCGTCTTTGAAGGCGTGAACAGAGACCAATGGGTTTTCACAAGCCCCGTCGTAATAAGGGTTGGAGAAAGTGTTCCATCAGTCAACGCTACCGACAACTATGTTATTGACGCGGTCTACCATGCCGGCTCAGAGGAGGCGGGGATGCATGCTCTGGCTGTTGCCCTGAGCAACGGTGATGAGGTTGGCTTCACCTCGGCAAGCTACCTCGTCACTGAGATCAGGCGGGAGACGAAAGTTTCAGGTGGAACATTGATCGGCTCAGCCATCTGGGCGAACAGCAACTCCACGATTCTCTTCAACCAGACAGTAAGCTACTGCGATTCAATAGGCTGGGTGACGGAGAAGATCAGGGAGGGGGTTGAAACCGGCTCAGCCGTGACGAAGGTTTTCGAAGAAATAAACGTTTCAAGAAGAGTAGGCTTCTCGTCTAAGAATAGAAGCGACGAGCTTGAATTAACAACCATGCTACCTAAGCTGACCTTAGTATTCACTCACATCAAAATCTCTGCTGAGAGGAGTGGTAGCAATGTTAACGCGAGGGCGTGCTGGGCCCACGAGGGTAGCCCGGTGGCCGGCTTAAGGGTCAGGTGCTTCGAAACAGACCAGAGCGGCGTGACAGACCTGGATGGGTGTGTTTCATTCAGGCTGGTTGGCTCAGGCCTACAGGCTACGCTCTACCCGGTGGATTCTCTGAACGGGATAGGCGTCTACGAGGAGGCTAGGGTGAGGCTTTGAGGCTCAGGGGCTTCCTGAACACTGTCAGGGCTTGGCCAGTGTGCCTGGCTGGCGCAACAATAGCGTACTTCACGGTGGCGGGGCTGCTCTTCCTGCTCGCACCCGATATTGCTTTCCTGATTGTCCACAGCTACCCGACGGCGAGGCTCATCCTCAGCACTATCATCGCCTTTCTTTTTCTCAACATGCTCCTCACCATGACCTACTCTGCTTCGCTCCTCGTCATAAGGCGTGAGAATATTTGGGAGGGCTTGAAGAGGAACAGCAGGGGCCTCCTCAAAGGGTTTATGCTTCTCTCCCTCTCCAGCCTCGCCTCCCTAATCCTGATCGCCTCCGCTAGCTCTTGGGCTTTCCCTCCAACCTTGGGGGCGTTTGAGACGCTGGGGTTCCTCGCCTTGAACTATGGGGCGGGGGTAGTGGCCTCAATAGTCTTAGCCTCCTCGATAGTCTGGCTGGCAACCTCTCTGGCTGGGAAACGGTTCTGGATAGGTTTGAAGGGTTTCCTCTCAATAGTTATCCTAGTCCTCCTGATGCTCACCCTTCTCTCTCTACAGGGGCTTCCGGGCCTGTTCGCATGCTCGCTCCTCATCCCCACAGTCGTAAGCATCGCTATTCAGCCTGGTGGTGAAGCACCGGGGGTTGAGGACAGAGGGTTGAGAAACCGGTTTTCAAGGTTTAAGGGTAGGAGCGTGAGGAAAACTGTTGCAGCAATATTTCTCTCAGCCATCATTCTCACTGCTGAGACCCCTCTGGGGAGCATGCTGCTCGTCTCCGGCGAGGAGGTGAGCTTCAACGAGGACAGGCTTAGAGACATTGTTTCAAAGGCTATTGCCGAGGGGTGGAGCAGCGAGGAGCTTGCCAGCGCCATCAGGGGGGAGCCTGAACTCAGCATGCTTTCAAAATACGATCTGAGCGGGATAACCATAGAGAGGGACGACAGGGGGAGGGTTGCTGTCACCATCCCGCTTATGGCAACAGGCTACAACATTTCCAGGAAAGCTAGGGAGAAGACAGCCGTCTACGATGTTTACCTTCAAAGCGGCTCGGGCGAGACCACTGTGGGGGACAGGCGCTACGTTCCAACCGGCTCAAAAACTGAGGAGAAGGCCTACGGTCCCTTTGAAACGCTTAGCGATGCCTTGGCGAAGGAGGCGGAGGTCAAGGGGCTCGCGAACTCCACGAGCATCACCTGGAACACTGTTACTAAGACAGAATCCAAGATGGTCACTAGGGTTGAGACAAGGTATGCTATTGTTCCAACGGTTGTTGAAACAAAGTATAACGTGATAGCGGAGTACGACGACTACCAGAGCGCGTGCAGCCACCCTGCTGTGCGCGCCACAGCCGCCAAGGTGAGAACTGTTGAGAAACAGGTCTGGGTTGAGTCGTACAGGCTTGAGCTCCTGAGGGAGACAACCGACAAGTATGAGGCGGCGAGGGTTGCGAGAGACGAGAACGACTGCGTCGTCGAGGAGGTTAAGGAGGTCATAGTCATACTCGTCTTCGAAATGTACGCTCCGCAGGCCGCTGGCTCACCCTACCTTGGAACCACGGAGATGAGGAAGACGGAGTTCGACGAGAAGTTGCGGAAGGGTGAGCTCGCCAAGGCTGTCGACAACCAGGGGAGGGAATACTACTATTACTCCGGGGGCGGAGCAAACTCGATCAGGCTCTACAGGAAGGGGGAGAGACAGGAGGAGGGGGACGCTGTTGTGGCGTGGAGAATATACCGTAAGGTTGACACATCCCACTGGGAGACCAGGAAGGTCTACCAGGTTGCGGTTCCAGCAGGGCAGGAGGAGAGGAAGATAAGCGTGGCTGACTTACCGGGCTACGCGAAGGGCTTCCCCTCACAGGGGGAGGCGGAGAGCTCCAGGAGCAGTGTGGAGCCCAGCCTGAGGAAATGGGTTGAGGAGAAGGGCTTAACATACAGGTCGTGCGGAGTAGAGCCGTACGAGGAGGCTGTGACGAGGCTTGAAACAGTCACCAGCGAGGTTAAGCAGTACTATGTTTTAGCAACCTACGTTAAGCCGGTCTACAACGTCTATGAGTTAAAGCCCTACCGCAGGGTCTGGGAGGAAACCCGCTATGAGGAGAAGTACGGCTGGGTGTTTAAAGGCTACGTGAACGAGACTCAGAAGGACTACAACAGCACAACATGGGTCTACGCTCCGGAGGTTCTCAACTGGACCTCCAAGACCTACCTGGGCCTCGTAACCGAGTGGGAGGCGCAACTCTTGGCGAGCATGGACCCGCGGTACGTTTCCGAGAAGCACAACACCACGACAATAACCAGAGAAATAGTTTACTACGATGTCTACAATGCGACGTGGAGACTATTGTACCATTTTTACAAGCACTTCGTCCACCCTTTCCACGAGTATCTTGCCAACGGGAACGCTTCCTCAAGCGACTGCTGGACGTTTGACAGCATAGGGGGCGCGAGCGGAGAAGTATGTTCTTCAGCCTACAGGAGCAGCCCGAGCAGCCTGAGAATAGTCTCTGAAAAAGGCAGGGGGGCGTGGAGGCAGACATTCTACTTCGACGCTGGCGGAGCATCTCCCACAATAGACTTCTGGTACGTGCTGAGGGGGAGCGGAGCCCTCGCAATAAGGAAGCCCGACGGCTCAGCATATGTGTTCCCACTTGGGGAAACCGGTGGCTGGAGCAGGTTTCTCAGAAACTCCACCGATGTTTTCAACGAGGCTGGGTACTACACAATATCCTTCGTGGCTTGCGAGGACAGCGAGCTTCTCGCGGATGATGTCAGCGTGCACGTGGGAGGGTACGGCGAGTGGGTTTACCAGAGGGATGTGGAGGAGAAGCCGGATAATGTTCCGGACGACGAGAGGTATGAGCCGTTCTACAGGATTGAGGACAAGAAGCTCATCGGAACGTTTGAGGAGAGTGTTGCAAATCAGTATCCGACTCCGCCCTACATAAAGGAGTTCAGGAAGAAGGAGAAAACAAGCTACGTCGTGGACCTCTACAGGCTCTACTACCTTGAGGGAGGCATAGTCAGGTACAGGGCGTACCACTGGGAGAAGTACATGGTTCCAGTTGTGGTTAGGAAGGAGGAGTCCGGGGCGAAATGGGTTCTGGTTGAAAGCGGGGTTGAGGCAAGCGTTGAGGGCCGTGTCCTGGTTGAGTCAAACGTTCCTGAGAGCGTTGCCAAAGAGAAGTACGGCGACCCCTTGAAATACTACTTGGTCCCCAAGGTTGTTGACGGCGGGGAGAGGCTTGAGCTCGTCTGCCAAACCCTCGACGAGAACCTTGCGAGAAAATACGAGGGCGAGGGCTACGTGGTCACTAGGGCCAGTGTTTCTGCGGCGAACCCGATCAGGTTCGAAACGAGAGTTCTCAGCGCGTCAATAGAGAAGAACGACATGAACATGCTGGGGAAGCAGAACCTTCTTAAGGTTGCTGTAGCAAACCCGACCGGCGACACTTTTACCTACCAGGTTGTCTTGGAAACAACCAACGAGAAGCATGTGGAGGAAGTCCCGCTTCAAAACATCCCTGTCTCGGTGCCGGGTGTGGTGGAGAAGGCATGTACCTTTCCCGCCGCTGAGCCTGACAGCTGGCTGATCCCAATCCCTCCTGGGGGAGCCTCATACCAGTTCCCGTTCACCGTCTGGATGAGAACAGAATATGAGGGATCATATGGGAGCCGGAGCGAAGACACCGCTTACTGGACGGGTGGAGCCGTAGACTGCAGCTTCATGGTTAAGGTTCTGAGGAACGGGAGGCTCGTTGCTAAACAAAGACTGCTTGAAACATTCGAGGGCTTCGACGTCGGAAGAACCATAGCTAGGCATCCCTTCGAGACGATAAGCGGCTTCCTAATGGGCTTCGCCTCCACAGCGGCAATGACGGCGATGTGGTTTATCCCGGGACTCCAGCCTTTAGCGGGGCTGATAACAGCTGTCAGCCTCGGGTGGAGCACGATGAACGCGCTCTCAGTCTACTCTCAAACAGGAAGCGTTATTGAGGCTTTGACGGTAAGCCCGTTCGGAGTAGTTGTAGCCCCAATCAGGGCTTTAGCGGACCCAACTATGGACGATAGCATGAGGGCCTCGATAATAGGAGCCATTATCGGGGTTCCGCTCGGAGCATTCGTTGGGAGGGAGATAGCCCTGGATGTTGCGATGATGAGGATGCCAAGCGAGATCAGGAACAACCCCGGCATCTACAGCAGGCTCTACAAGAATGAGGAGAAATGGGGCACTCCGCTGGCGAGCTCCATGGCGGAGAGCATAGGCAAGGTCTATCCCTACCTAGATGTTCCAAACCCGGAGGAACTCGTGAGCATGGTCCTAGACAACGCTTTAGAGGACAGGCAACAAGCACTCTACGTCGCGAGCATTCTTAAATGGGCATCTGAGATGGACGAGGGCTTCCTGAGCCAGCATGCTGGAAACATGATGGAGTTCCTTGCAAGCCCGTCGCTAATGTCTGAGCTAAGCCCCCTGCTCACGTTAAGCCCTGAGGGAGCCCTCCAGCTGTCCCAAATAGCTGGGGGAGACTTCATCGAGATGCTTCGTTTAGCGGAGGTAAAGGCGGCATTGAATCAGCTATCAAAGCTGGGCCCAGACGTTGCGAGGATACTCAGCATAAGCAACGAAAGGATAGAGGTGGGTGTCGAGAAGAGCCTTGCAGGCAAGCTTTACCCAAGCATTCAGAAGGGGGCCATCGTGGAGTTCGAGTTCGCAAGGGGAAACGTGGCCATCGAAGGCATGCTAGCCTACGTCGGGGAGAAAACTGTGGGAGAAGGAAGCTACCTTGTCTTCGCGTTCAAGGCTGAGCAGCATACCTCAGCGATTTTCGAGCTCCTCAAGGAGGACCTTCAAAGCATCAAGGTCGTCCCTGGGCAACAGGTTGAGAAAAGCTTCGGGTTCAACGCTTTCAGGTTCTCCGACGGGAAGCTCAGCATGGATAGGGGGACCCTGGGGATGGACGGCTCCATGAGGTTCAGCGACGGCATGGTCCTGAGGCTTGAAGACCCCTCGGTAATGCTTGTTCCCAATGAGAACCCGCTTGAGACAGGGGAGCTTAACAGGATGCTTCTCGGCGGGAGAATAGGTGGGACGAACGTAATCGTTGGCGAAGACGGTATAGCTAAGGCATTTTACGGTGGAAGCTATTTGCCTGCCGTCGTATCAGCAAGCTCCCTTGGACTCCAGCTTGGGCTTTTAGCAAAGCCGAGCGGGGAGACGCTTATGATAACTCAAGCTGATTTGGCTCAAAGAGGTATAGCCGACTTAGGATTACTGAACGTTTTCTACCCGAATGGGGAAACCTCAACCGTCATCTTCACGGGCAAAGACCTTCAAGCACCGTTATTCTCATACTCCTCCGGGGCTTTCGTAGGAATCCAAGCGGTTGAAACAAGGGTTGTTTGGACGAGCGTGGATAAGAGGGCTTTCTACGAGCAGATAACAAGCGTAAGCGAATTGCTTGGAAGCATTCTTGGAAGCGATTTCAAGGAGGAGCTTCTCAAGTCTATTCTGCTCAATGGCTTAACCGACTCGCAGGCTTTAGACGTTGTAAACACCCTAGCGAAGAACGTTGAGTGGCTCAAGACTGTAAGCGGAGAGAGAAGGACGGAGCTGGTGAGAAAGATAACGGATTACGTTAAGAAGGGGGAGACCGCTGAAGAGGCTGCTGAAAGGGCTAGGAAGGAGAGCGAGGAATTCGCCAAGAGTGTTGAGGACGAAATAACAGCGTTTTGCTCATCGATCTCTGTCTACAATGCTCAGCTAGCCAACGAAGCCCAAGATTTGCTGAAACACGTTCAGAACACGCCGGACCTTGGGCCGGATGCTGCAAAGTGGCTTCTGGATGCGTTGAAAGACACTTATTCCAGGACATATGCCTCAACCGGAAGCAGAGAAGTTGCCGAGGCCGAGCTGAAGAGAGTCGTCGAGGAGGAGTTCAGGTACCCCGAGAGTAAGGAGGTGAACTGCCGGCTAGCAAAGACAATAGTAAAGGAGCTGATGGAAGCGCAACGTAGCTTCGAATTCAAGGAAAAGCCACACAAGGTTACGCTGAAGAGAGGAGGACCAAGCCTTCTAAATTTAGGAGAGAGCAACAGGGTGAAGCCCGGGACCTACGTTGTCAGGGTTTACTGGGAATACGGTGGAAAAAGCGGTGTGGCGGAGTTCTCAATAGTAAAGGATGTTGAATCGGACGTGATCAATATACCTAAAGACGAAGTAGAACGAGTGTTAGATCAAATAAGCAGGGATGAGGCTCAAGCACTCATAACCAAGGTTGAGCTTTTCGATTATAGGCTACTTTTCCCAACCGAGTTCGTAGTCAGTGATGTTAAGGTCAAACTAGACCTTTTCAATAATGAAATTGAGATTGATGGAAATCGTTATGGTTTTAAGCCGAAGACGCATGTTTGGGGAGGGAAGATACGCGCAGATGCGGAACTCGATGGAAAAAACATAGAAGGCAAAAACTTGGTGCTCTCATTCTATCAGGATGGAGAAGTCGGGGTCAAGCATGGAGAACGTTCCCGTTTAGTTGAGAGAATTGATGTTGATGCCGAGCTTAAATTGATCAGAGTTAAATACTCCGAGGGAAGCGAGATTTACGAAGCAGAATACAGCTTCAACCTCAAGCCCCTCAGCGAGCAAATGGGAAAAATATCGTGTGAAATACTGTCGGAGGAAGGCCAGACTCGTATTGGATTAAAAGAGTGGTTATTCAGATTGCTGGGCTACGATGCATCAGAGGAGCTTAAAGATAGAATTGGCAAGGATGCGGGCGAGGATAGAAGGATTATCCTTCTTGCCCACTTCGATAACAACAAAATAGCTTATTGCGGAAATAAAGAGCTTAGGGTAAGCGTGCCGAGCGGAGCGAGGAAAATAACCTCGATAGAGATAATCGCCTACAAGGAGCTCGTGGGTCTGAAGCGGCTTGCAACAGATGTCCTCGCTAACCCCGAGAATACGCGTCTGAAGGGAGAGCTTGGAGAGAGGATAACAAATGAGAAGTTTATCGTCGATGGAAATGAGAGGTCTATTATAGATAAAATTCTCTCCGAAATATCAAGGAGAAGCGGTATGGCAGAGGGAGAGATTGAGATAGAGTGGCTTGGAGAAAATAGGCCAAGCGAAGAAGTACCGGATTACGTATTTAGATACAAGGAGACCGGTAAGGTAATAGCTGTAATGGAGGTCAAGTATGTAGAAGACCCTGAGGACGTAGGGGAATTCAGTAAGCAGTTAAACAAAGCGATCCAGCAGGTTAAGGATCGTATGAAGAGTTGGGGGGGGAGGATGCGACCATGGAGTAGTCATAATCATCTGCTGGCCTCCTGAAGATATTCTTGGCGACATACCGTATCCCGCTAAGGTAGGGGAATTTAATAATCCCTACATAGAGTACTTTAGTAGGGAGGAGGGCTAAGAAAACGGGCACTTCGTCTCTTCACGAGGATTTGGATGGGAAGCTCGTCGAAGCGGTTGGGAGAGGAGATGTGGAGAAAGTAAAGAGGCTCTTGGAGAAAGGCGCCGATCCAAATGCCGAAGCAAAGGGCTGGGGAGTTTTACCTCCACTTCACCGCGCTACCGAACGGGGTCACACAGATATTGCTAAGCTATTAATAGAAAAAGGCGCTGATGTTAACGCTAAGGATAAGGATGGTCGAACCCCCCTTTACTACGCCGCTGAATCCGGCCATATTCATGTTGTGGAGTTGTTGATCGAAAGAGGCGCTGATCCGAACATCAAGGACGATATTGGATGGACCCCGCTCCACTGCGCTGTCTGGCAGGGTCACACCGGCATCGCCAAGCTATTGATAGAAAAAGGCGCTGATGTTAACGCTAAGGATAATAAAGGTAGGATTCCACTTTGCCTTGCTGCTGTGAAGAATTGCGTTGACATCGCTAAGCTATTGATAGAAAAGGGTGCTGATGTTAACGCTAAGGATAAGGATGGTCGAACTCTCCTTCACTGTGCCGCTAGGGGAGGTAATACTGAAATTACCAAGCTATTGATAGAAAAGGGTGCTGATGTTAACGCTAAGGATAAGGATGGTCGAACCTCCCTCCACGAGGCTGCAGCATATGGCCATGCTGATTTCATCAAGCTATTAATAGAAAAAGGTGCCAGTCTGAATATCAGGGATAATGAAGGTCTAACTCCCCTTCATGAGGCTGCCCGTAGTGGTCACATCGATGCCGTTACGCTATTGATAGAAAAAGGCGCTGATCCGAATGCTAAAGATGATAATGGTTGGACTCCACTCCACTATGCTGCAAAAATGGTTCGTACACATATCGTCGAGCTTTTGATCGAAATGGGAGCTGACCCTAACATTAGGAATAAGGATGGAAAGACATCGGCCGATGTCGCTCCGAAGGTGAGCCTGAATTTCCTAGAGAAGCTAAGGAGTTACTTGAATGAGAGGATGAGGAAGGGGGAAGAGCCATCTGAGATGTTTGAGATAAGGGTACCCGGTCTCCTCTCTGGAGAGAGTTGGATAGTGAGGATCAAGAAGCCCGGGATACTTTCTCCAGTCGCTGGCGTCGTGGAATCCGATGATGGAATCGTTTGCGTGTATTCCCTCGGGACGGATAGGGCTGGAGACTATATAGGGGAACGTTTGATTAGAAAATATCGCCGTAGGCTGGAGGAGGCCGAGGCTAAGGGGAAGGAAGAGGAGGAAAAGGTCTGGAAGGCGCTTAATAAGGAGAAGGAAGAGGCGCGCAAGGACTACGTCAACAGGAGGAACTTCGAGAAGCATCTTAAGAAAAGTTACAAGGAGGCATTCGTAAGGCTACTATGGTTCGATGAAGTGGCAAGGAGGATTTCGAAGGAGCATGGAGTAGAAGTTAAGGTTGAGGTTGCCGACGATGCCGAATGCCGTTCCGGATTAGTATCGGAATTTAACGGGAGCAACATGAGCGAGGAGGAGAAGCTTGAGAAGATTAAGAAGAGGGTTGAGGCGATAATAGCTGCGTACAAGCTCGCGTACAGCGCCTATGGGACATATGGATGGACATCGGAGGAAAGCCATAAGAAATACCTTGAATTCAGAAAAGCCCTACTCGAGAAATCGAAGAGCACTAAAAAGACTTAAAGAGTAGATGCCGCCGCTAAGGCCGGAAAGATGTTTCTAGGCAAGGGATAGAGGTTGAGAGGAAGCGCAGCAGGCGAGGACGAGCTTCGATAAGCTGAAGGGCAAGAAGGTATTGCAAGGCTATTATGGTTAGATGAAGTAGCAAAGAGAGTTTCGAAGGAGCATGAGGTAGAGGTCAGGGTAGCGCGCGCTAAGTGCACACAGACTTAAAGTTAGAGAGGATTGTAAACCAGAAAAATCCAGATTTTTTCGGCAAGAGAAAAACTGGGATAAATAGCATTTAGACATACTTTTGGCCATGTTTACGTTTTACAATTCTAATACGTAAAGTAAATGGATTGAAGAAAAGCAGAAACATGGCGAAAAACAGGGGAGAAACATGAAACCCATATTGGAAACCTTAAACCCTCATTGAGGCTCTTAACCCTATGATTAAGGAATTAAAAAGCATGGTGCTAGACTTCGAAATTTACGGCCACAATTGTGGCTTTAGCGCTTATTATTGTCTTTATGCTCCGGCTTATGGGTTTTAACGCTTAAAGATTAAACCGGCTAAAACCTAAACCATGCTACCCGAGCAACGGGTTAAACTCCGAAACCTGATGGAAAGCGCTAGAACATGTTTTATCCAAGCGTTTGGCATTTTTATAATAATCCTCACGGTCCTTATTCTTTACGGCGCAAATGCGTTTAGAAACGTCACGATCCTTTTCTCGACAGCTATCTTTCTCCAAAACCTGTTTGAAGGTATAGCGCGCGCGCTAAGCCGTATTTATACTTAGTCTGTTGCTCCATTATTAAGAGCCTCCTACTGGTTTAGCCTCAGTTGGTCTCTGTTTCTTGGAGTAGCCTAAGGTTTTCTCTATGCGTTTTAAGTCTTCCAGCCCGGCTTCATAATACTCCTCGTAATGTTTGATAAAGTTTGCGAGTGCGGAGGCAAGTTTGTCCTCTCTTTTTATCAGTTGTTTTAAACGCTGCTTAAGCTCTACTAACTCTTTCAATGTGAAGCCCCTGGTGGCTGCGTTTAGACCGCTTGTGTGGAGCATAAGATGCTTGTCATGCGCATTATGCCGCCATCGTGAAAAGAAGCCGAGGAGCGCGGATAGGAAGAAATCGCTCCATTTGGGCTGGTGGAACTTTGGCCAGGGAGCTGTTATCAGGTTGAAGAAGAAGCGTTGAAGCAAGGGGTCGTCTCTAAAAAGCGGCCACCATTCTAGCGACTCATGCGTTTTCGCCTGAGCCCAATAATCCATACATTCGATCATAACTTTAGGCACACGACCATAGATGCGCACCCTATAGAAAAGCTGTTCGAAGCCGTCAGCGGTCAAAGTGTATTTCGAGGTTGGAAGACCGGTTCTCCACTTCTCCGTTTCGGCAGGTGTGATAAGCTCACGCGCTAAAAGGGACTTGACGTTTTGGTGAGCGGCAGCATGGCTAAGCTTGGTGAGCTTTTCAAGCCGATATAGGTTAAGTGGCGTGCAACTTTTGAACAAACAAAAGAGGATCTTCTCCTCTCCCCTGCTCAACTCATATAGGTTCTCGTCGGGTAGAACTCTATATATGCGCGGATGGCCGAGCTCCACCGTAGCGCCATTCCCCTCTATGCTTTCCTCCCCCATATGTCGCCTCCCCTTATATAGGTCGTGACGTACCAACTTATATAAACGTTACGTTTAATACACGATAGGTGTAGAGGATGGGAGAAGGGGAACGGTTAGGGGTAAAACCCGTCGGCACGTTAAAACTAACACGGACAGCCAAATGCCACGTGCCAAAACTAATAAGGCGAGAGACTAACACACGCCTGCACGGGGAAATTCCATTTGTAACCGGATCTTCGATTGTTTTATTATATAACCCTAGGCTCTCACTAGAAGAATTACTAGAGCGGCGCGCGCTAAAGGAGAGGGCCTTCTACAAAGAGTATAAGGGCGAGGGCATGGATTTCGACCTTCCATCCGATATCGGCGTAGATGGAGAGGAGGTTGAAATAACGATTAAGAAAATCACTACCTACGATTTCATCAGAGCTGCAATTAGAGAAGGAGAAATCTCGATTGACATAGCATTCGGGGAAGGAAAATACTGGCTCATCGTGAATGGGAAGAAAGTCTGTGAATTAACCATTAAAGAGGATCTACATTATGATAGATCTGACTATGGACCGGCCGTCATCCTAGCGATAAAAGGCTATGGGAAAGAACACCTGATCAAACTAGTTCACAGGGAGTCTAAGGAATACCTTTCTAAGATAAAGGCGACCACATATCAATACAGAGAGATAAAAAGCATGGTTTACGACGAAGAGTGGAACAGGCTCGAAATAAAATACTTCATAGGAGTAGGTGAAGAAACAAGACCTTACGAGATAATTTTCGAAGAACCCAAATCGGCCCTAGTAAATAAGGTGAAGGAGCTCAGAGAGCTTATCTTTACTAAAGGATTACCAAGGAATGACTCGCAGGTCAGAAGTTTAACTGGAAAGATCGGACAGGGCTATGTAAGGTTTTACCTTGAAGATGAAATAAAGGAGATGGTATCGAGAGAAACCGGTATATCTACGGAGGAGCTCGTAGTCGTTCAAGGCTATGAAAGATGGGGACCTGACTTCTACGTATACCATAAAACTGGGCTTATAGCGATAGTCGAGGTTAAAACTACGATAACTGCTGATAGATATCCAAAGAGTTGCTTGGATGAAGCTGAGAGTCAGTTAGAGGAGTATTTTAAATCGGACTTTAAGAGTATTCGACTAGGTATTTTGGCAATAGTATACCTTAAGGATTTAGACGAAATAATTAGAACAGAATTCAGGAGTGGTATTGAGAAGATTCTTCAAATAAAAAGTTGAAAGATTCCACACGCTGCCTTTGAAAAGTTGCCTTAAGGCAGAAAGAGCCTCCATCCTCTTTCTTTCATCAGCTTTTCGACATCCTCCTTTGAAAGGACGACGTAGTTAAGGTAATCTACATTAAAAGGCGAATAGTATCGGTATCCGGTATCCTTAATCAATTCGTTTATCTTCCTTATCGCCGAATCTAGGTATAGGAAGTCAGCGTCGCTATAGAACTCCACCATCTGCTCATCTCCTTTAAACCAGAAGTATGCTTTAAAATGACATCCCTTACCAAAATAGGATTTCCGTAATGCAGATGGTGGCTTACCCCTCCACTCTAATATTTCCTCCCTTATATCGGTGAATTGGAAAATGCCCCTTGAGATTCTGGCAAGCTTCTTAACTAGACATATAGCTATTCCCCTCCTTATTACCGTTTCCGGATCTTCGACGAAAGTCCTTTGAGCATCGAAGAAAGCTATGTCGCGATCTATCTCGGCTGTGCTTTTCTTCATATACTCTTTCTCATGCTCATCCAGACGCTCCTTAAAATATGCTCCATGCGATCTTTCCTTAGGCCTTCTTTTCGATTCCTCTTCAACAAACCATTGTGTCTCATAATCTATTTCCCCGTCGAAAATCTTCTCAAGAATCTCCTCCGAAGAGAGATTGGAGTGATCTTTAAAGAAGTCCATTCCACGGAGGAAATCGATCGAGTTTATGAGGCGCTTTTTTAGCTCAGTCTTCATTACTGATTATAATATTAATCAAGCCTTTTAAGCGTAACTGGTTATGCATCCTGCTTTATGTCTTTAGCATGTACCAGAGGGTTGGCGGAAGAGAACGAGCGTGCACTATCTATAACTATAAATTTATGCGGACCCGGTGGGAATTGAACCCACAACATTTTCCCCGCGGCCAATTTTGGCGCACGTCTGGGTTAAAAGCCCAGCGCTCTAACCAGGTTGCTCTCCCTATATTTGGATTTGAGCTACGGGTCCTAGTAGCTTGCTGTTCGCGGGTGGTTAAAAATGTTTCTCTTTCTAAACTTTGTTTAAAGCAGTTCCCTGCTCCTTTTCCGAAAGGATTTCTCGGAAAAACTCGTCTAACTCTTCAAGCCTTCTTATCGCGGGGTGTTCTGCACCCAGTTTCTCAGCAAAGTATTCCAGGGTTTCTTGGAATTCTATCCTCTTGTCTCCGTCTACAAGCTTGTCGGCGTAGCAGACTATTTTCTCCTCAAGAGTTTCCGGAGTGAGGTTTAAGGAGCCTAGCTTCAGGTCTGCGGCCTCCTCACTGGATATCCCTCCTCCAACGTGTCTCTCAACTACTCTAGCAAGCTTTTCACCAAGTTTTCTTCTTCTTATTATTTGCCCGCCTATTACCCCGTGTGAAACATCATGGGTGACTGCTCTACCAACATCGTGAAGCAATGCTCCTGCTACAACCAGTTCCTCATCCACAACATGCCCTTTAGCCTTTATTTTTTCAGTTAGGTCTTTAGCTACCTCCGCGACTTTTGTAACATGCTTCAGAACACTGTTGTTGACTCCTTCCTCCCTGAGGATTTCCAAGCATTTCTTCTCGTCAGGTATTCTACTCTTTTTCTTCATCTTCAACCGTCTTAATCAGGGTGTTAAGCTTCCTGATGTAGTCCTCCTTATCCATCCTGTCCAAGGGTTCTCCGCAAACCGGGCATTTGAAAAGGTTTTCAACAGCCTCGTCGAAAGTAAGTATCTTATGACCCTCCTTCCCACAGTGGTAGAGCTCATTCCCCTCTACGAATTCAAGCTTCTCCCGGAGCTTCTGCAATATCATTCTCCTGTAGTTTGCCGCTATTCCTTCAACCTGATCTATAAGTGGAGACCATAGGAATATGCTTTTTATCCTGTCACCCTCCTCCTTCTTTATCTCCTCGTATGTTATCAAAGCCTTCTCGTAAAGCTTAAACAGTATTTTTCTAACATCCCCCACTCTTAACCCGGTTTTAGTGGATATCTGCTCCTCGCTAGCCTTCTTAAGCTGTATTAATGCTTCTGCAATCTCGATGGCTTCGTCCCCACCTATTAGGCCGACTATCTGAGTGTAGAGGTGGCTTACAGCGTCAAGCCTGTCTTCAGTCAACTTTCTCCTCCTCTTTATGTAGTGGGTTCCTACATATTACTTTTCCCCTAGGAGAGGGGACTATGAAGAGCCTCGCGTTCCAATGCTGCTTATAAAGCTCTTTTCCCTTGAAAAGCCTGTCGAGGAATATTGCTAGGGCAGCTATCTCAGAATGAGGCTGGTTTGTGACCGCAACATTATAGTCTGAAGCCTCATATGCTTCACGGGGAACCTTCTGCCCGCCTACGATCACCAGAATCCTGCCCGCCCTCCTGACATCGTTAATAATGTTTTCAACAGGTATGCCGTACATCGTGAGGTGAACTATCAGGCTTCCCATGCTTCTCCATTCTCTAACAGTTTTCAACCAGTCTTCACTATGCTGAATGCTTATCCTACCACCCCACTCTTTCAACACTCTTCTCGCGTTATCCTCAAGCTTAGAATCCTTATCACCGTGAATGATGAAGGCTGTTGCCCCAAAGGCTCTTGAAACCAGGAACGCGTGCATAGTAACCCTCTTGTCTCTAACTACCCTATGCCCAAGGCGGAGAACCCCTGCTTCAAAACCAGATTTCTCCATGCCCAAGGTTAAACCGTTAAGGCTGTTCAGAAGCCTCTTCCCTTAAAACCTCCCCCAAGGTTATGCTTGAGTAAGGCTTCTTAACCAGATGCTTACTAGGAGCAGCCTCTTCTTGAAGTGCCCTCGGCTTAAGAAGCTTTATTTTTAAAACGTTCTCTATCTTCCTCGTATCCGGGATTGAGGGAGTTATCTTGCCTGACTCAACCTTCTTTACCAAAGAAGCCCTTAAACCTGTCTTATTCCCCAGATCCTCCTCACTCCAGCCAAGTTCCCTCCTCCTCTTCCTTATCAGTTCCCTGTAGTTGACCACAAGCTCTATAGATTCTGTTTCTGAAACAGGCTCCATAGTTTTATTCTTCTCAACGGTTTTCCTTACAACAGGTTTAACCGTCTCCTTCCTCTTAACAGGTGTCCCACCCATGTCTCTGGCGAATCCGCTTTCAACAGGAATCTTCTTGGTGAGCGTGCTGAAGCAGTCTGGGCAAACACTCATGGTGCTACCCTCTACAATAACCTTCCTAAGCTTCGGCGCCCTGCTTCCACATATCTCACACATCATTTTAAAGACATGTGAAAAACATTGGAAGATAAATATGCTTTTCCCTAGCGACTTGATTGCAACAAGACTATTGCTTGGGCAATATCGCCCTCCGTTGTTATCAATGCTTTCCTAGCGTCTTCAACACTTCTACCAGTCTGCTTGGCGACGAGCAGAACATCCTCCTCCTGCGGAACATACTCCTCCTTCTCCTTCTTTTCAACCACGGGTTCTCCGAAAACCTGGTAAATCTCCTGGGGGCCACCGACCATCTTAGTGACAGTAGGGGAGTCGAAGACTATTCTCTCGCTATCAGTCTCTATTACTACGCTTCTCACACCCTGTATTTCCTCAAGACTTATTCCAAGCCTCTTCAGTAGGCGCTCCTGCTCCCTCCTAGACCCGAATCTCACACCCATCTCTAACCAGTTCCGATATCTACTGCTATCCGGTTTAAGCTTTACTTAGTGAACCCTTCTATCGGCATCAGTGTAAGAGTATTTCTCACACCCTCGATTTTCCTTATGGATCGACTTATGAACTCTTTAAGCTTCTCACTGTTTTCAGCCTCAACCTTAGTTATGATGTCGTAGACGCCGAAAACTATCCATGACTCCACGACACCACTTATCTCCTTAAGCTTGTTCAAGACATCGTTCTCCGTCCCTATCTCAACGTTTATCAAAACGTATGCGTGAACCATTTTTCCACCTAGTATTTTAAACTATAGCCTCTTAATAAAATCTTCCCCTTCTCAACATGTGTTTAAGCCCCTATGCGAATTAAACGTGCATAAAATATTGGGCATAAACCATCAAAACATAGGAAAATGCTGCTCAGGCAACTAAGGGTAACGTGAAAAAGCATAATTCCCGGTTAAGCTTGAACCATATATTCTGATCGTGGAGAAAGTGTACCGGACATTTATCCAGTGAAAACTTAAAAACTATCCTTTTTCAATGAACTGGTGGGAGAAGGGGCCATAGTCTAAAGTCCGATGAGACGGATAATCAGGCAGGACGGCGGGCTCCAGCCATGTAAATATGGATAATACATGATCCCGAGAGGGATATGAAGTAAGGTTGGAGCTGGGAAGATACCCGTGAATGAGCGTTCAAATCGCTCTGGCCCCACTCCTCCTTTTTCTGTTCTAGTTGGCGAGACTTACTAGTATGTTACCCTTGTCCCAACCTTCCCCCCAGACACGGCTTTCACAATGTTCTCAGGATTAGACCCGTTTACTATTACGGCAGGTATCCTTGACCTTTCGAGTATGCTTAGCGAAACCATGTCTAGAAGCTTGTATTTCCCTGGTTTAGACTCTTCCCCTGTAAGGATTTCCTTAAGCTTCCCTATGCTTACCTCTCTAAGCATCTTAGCATTAGGGTTCTTCTCCGGATCCGAGTCGTAGACTCCATCAACATCAGTAGTCTTAACCAGAAGGTCGGCTTTTGTTCTCTCAGCTATGAGTGCTGCAACAGCATCAGTCGACTGTGCAGGGGTGAATCCGCCTGCGACAAGTATCTTCCCCTCCGAAATACCCAGTTGTTTTTCAAGGTCTTCGAAGCTTCCTATAATGCTTCTGCTTGAAGCATCTCCTAACGCTACGGACAGCAGTAGGGCGTTAAGCCTGGTAACCCATATGCCTATCTCGTCGCATGTTGCTAAGTCTGCTCCAAGCTGTCTAGCAGCCTCAATGTAGCTTCTGCTTAACTCTCCTCCTCCCGTCACAACTATTATCTTATGGCCCTTGTTATGTAGCTGCAGAATTGCCTCCGCTGTTTCACGAGTTTTATCCAAGTCTATCGAATTCCCCTTGAAAAGGGCGTGTCCTATTTTCAGAACGACCCTCATTTCTCCCTATTCCTCCCTACAGGTGAAATATTAATATATAGGATTGGGAGGACTCTTTCGAGAACCGTAGTTTTGAGTAAAAAATCGCTCGCATCCTCGGTGAGGGAGTATCTTTCCAAGAGGACTCTTAGAGAACTCTCTGAAAAGAGGGGGCGTGGAACAGAGTTGATCAGCCTCTATATTCCTCCTGGTAGGCGGATAAGCGAGGTGATGGTTAATCTGAGAGAAGAGTATGGGAAGGCTTCCAACATCAAGTCTAGGACAACTAGGAAAAACGTTCAGGATGCTATAGTGAAGGTTCAGCAGAGGCTTAAGCTGTATGATGAGGCTCCTGAAAACGGCTTGGTCGTGTTCTGCGGGACGATCCCGGGTGGGGCTCCAGGGGCGGAGAACATTGAGACCCACGTTATAGAGCCGCCGGAGAAGATCTCCATCTCGTACTATGGTTGCGATGACAAGTTTTACGTTGAGCCTCTTAAGGAGCTGTTGGAGAAGAAGGATAAGTATCTGATTTTATCCATAGACAACTCTGAAGCCACGATAGCGCTCGCATCAGGTAGGAACATAGATGTGAAGGACGAGTTGACATCCGGTGTTCCAGGCAAAACAAGTAAAGGAGGCCAGTCAGCCAGAAGATTTGAAAGATTAAGAGAGATGGAGCTCAACGATTTCTACAGGCGTGTGGCTGAACGCCTCAACGATGTTTATCTTCAGAATACAGATATCAAGGGGCTGATCGTAGGTGGCCCAGGACCCACTAAGGAAATGTTTCTCGAGAAGGATTTTATTCATTACGAGCTTAGGAAGAAGATTCTGACGGTTGTGGACACCTCGTATACGGGTCACCAAGGTATTAAGGAAATCCTCGGAAAGGCTTCTGAGAAGCTTCAGGAGCTGGACCTAATAAAGGAGAGAAACTTGATGAGTAATTTTCTCAGCCTCTTAAGCTCTGAGCCGGATAAAGTAGTATATGGGCTTAAGGATGTTGAGAACGCGCTTCTAAGCGGGAAGGTGAAGCTCGTACTCTTCTCGGAGGCGTTAGACGTGTTCGTCGTGAAAATCAAGTGTGGGAAATGCGACTACGAGGCTTCTGAGCAACACCCGTTCCAAGAATTAATAGCCCTCTCGGCAAGAATATCTTCCACGCCATGTCCGAAATGCGGTGCGACAAGCCTCTACATCGCTGATAAGGAGAGCCTCCTCGATCGTTACATCGAAATAACCTCTCAGAAAGACGCTCAGTTTGAACTCATATCAACAGCAACAGAAGAAGGAATGATGCTTTACAAGGGTTTTGGAGGAGTAGTAGGCATACTCAAATAAGCCTCCTTTGCGCAAGATTTTTCTTCAATAATCCACATAGAGAGAACAGTTTCTCTCCTCGTAGCAAATATTTTTAAACCGTATAGAATTAAGGCATATAGGGCAGGAGTAGAATTGTTCTGGGAGAAAGGTTTTTGGGGATTGGAGATAGAGCTTTCGGAGGAGTGTAATCTAACATGTTCTTATTGTCCCCAATCCCATATGGCCACCACCCTAAACCCAAACCTTTTGGAGAAAGCCATCATAACACATGATTGGAAAGCTGTGGAACTAACTGGAGGAGAACCCTTCCTAAAGCCTGAACTAATTGAAAAAGCCGTAATATTGGCTAGGAAGAAAGAGATATGTGAGATAGTGGCCTACTCCAATGGTACAATTCCCTTAAGTGAGAATTACTTGGAACATTTAAAGTCCTTAGGCTTATCAGCCCTCCATTTCAGCGTTTTCAGCCTGAAAAGAGAGTTGTGGGAAAAGTTTAGAAGAGGCACAGGAGAACAGTTTAGCACACTCTTATCCAATCTGAAAACAGCCAGTAAAATTCTGCCTGTCTGGGCAGAGATAATGTGGACAAGGCATAACCATGATGAAATTTTTGAAAGCGCTGAAACCTTGTGGAAAATGGGGGTTAATTACGTGGAGCTTCAGTATCCCATTCCCACAGCTATTTATGAAGGGTTGGAACCCACTTTAGACCAAGTTAAGGAAGTAATGTCTAAAGCCAATTTATATGCAACGATTTTGCCGAGACCCATCATCATAAACTGTTTTTTCATACCCATGTGCATTCTACCCAGAAACCCCGTCTTCTTTTTCGACCCATGCATCTGCGGAAAAGGATTACTCTGTTTAAAACCTGATGGAAAGGTAAGCATCTGCAATTTAACAAATAGAATCATGGGAGACTTAAACGAACAAAGTTGGAGAGAAATCTTTAGCAGAACACAGGGCTTATTAAATTCTCTTGAATTAGAAAGAGGATTTTGCGAAAACTGTTATTCTTGCTCTAAAACATCCTGTTACTCATTTGAAAACTCTTTCAAAGGAAATTATAGGGAAGCATACCTAGATTGGCAAGCCAAGCATAAACCCGGCAAAACAAAACAACTATAACAACCATAAAGGAACATGTTTTAGATTTCCCTCAACCCGCTTAACAACCCGGTCAGAAACGATTTAAACATCACAGAATAATCTTTATATCACCCCTCCCAACAAGAACGTTTTCAGGCCCTGGTAGTATAAAGGCTCAGTATTGGCGGCTGTCAACCCCAGAATTTGGGACAGATCCCGCCAGATCCGGGTTCGAGTGGCCCCCTAGATGTGTCGAGGGCCCGGAATTCCCGGCCAGGGCGTCTATTTACTTTCATATTCTTCGTCATGCATGAGATAAGATTTTTCATTCTTCTTGGAACCTGCTCTTTATCTATATTTTCTCGATGAACACTGGCGTGCAGATGACTGTTGAACCTAGATATTAGTAAGCTGAATTACAAACGTATGGCGAACTTGAGCGTGCTATGGAGAATGGAGGGTCTTCTCGCTTGTCAGCACCTCTGGTGTTGTACCCAATATTTTGATGCCCCTTCAATATTCTCGTTAATCTTCATTACCAGCTTAACACATCGATAAAGAATATTCTTCGACAGTGAAATGCATGACTTCGAGAAAATAGGTTCTTTAATGACTATTCAAGCTTGACTTTATGTTTCTAGATTTGTAGCTTAAAAATGTAAAGCTTAAAATAGTAGTAAAAAGTATTACTTGGTAGTATGACGAATGCTAAGATAAGTATAAGCATTCCGGAGGCCCTTTTGAGGAAGGTGGATGAGCTTTGCAAGCGGATGAACATGGCTAGAAGCGAAGTCATAGCAAGGATATTGGAAGAAGAGTTGGGGATGGAGGTTGAAGCCAAGAGCCGTAATTACCCTACGGTTCTATGGAAGCTGAGTTCCACCGGCTACTTCAGGCTCAGGTCTCCGCGGCTCCGCGGCAGGTCGATTAGGGAGAGATGGATTGTCGAGGAGACTGGAGAGGAATGAGGGTCTACTACCATTATTCTGAGGATGGGTATACTGAGCGTGGGGAGAAGATACCAGACATACCGGTCATCCACCTAGTGATCAAGGCTGGTAGACGGCGGGCGCATGGGCCAGCAATAATCGACACCGGTTTCGACGGTGGGATTTATCCGAACATGGAGATAGTGCGAATGTTTGAAGGAGCTGAGCCGATGGCTAAGGCGAGCTTTGAAAACCCGTTGTACGGTGCCTCTGAGTTTGAGGTCTACGTGGCAGAGGCCTTCTTCTATAAGGAGGGGAAACAGATAGACCTCGGCCGAGTTAGGGTTTACATACCAACCGAGCCTGAGCTTTTGACAAGCGAAGTCCTAGTGGGTAGGGAAGTGCTAAATCATAAAACGAGGTTGCTTACTATGGATATGCAGAAAAGAAGAACTGTTCTGGAGCTTCATTAGCCTGAACCCCCTTAAAAGAAAATCAGAACACTTCGAGGGCTACCATGCCCAGCGCATAGGGACTATACTGTTGACTTCTTTTCCTCCTTAGTTGTTTGAACCAAAGCATACACCGGGCTCGTAAACCTTCATTGACGCGCGCTAGAGTGAGGCTGCTAGGCTGTCTAGAATACCCTCCAAGTATTTAACTAGGTTCCCAGGAAGCCCGGAGAGCTCAACTTGGAGAAAGCCCCTGACTATTATCGACTTGGCTTCCTCCTCAGTGAAGCCTCTTGCCATAAGGTATAGGAGTTCCTCCTCAGCTATCCTTCCTATGGCTGCCTCATGTGTCAGTTGAACATCCTGCACCCTTGCCTCCAACTCAGGTATCGCTTCTATTCTAGACGTGTTTGACAGTAGCAGCCCCCTGCACTCTACATGTCCCTTAACACCTGGAGCACTGCCTACAACCCGGGCTCTGGCAACAGTTACGCTATTGTCGAACCCTATTGTTCTCGACAGTATTTCACCGGAGCCTTCTGTAGCATCCAGCTCCAAGGCGCCGCCCACATCTATATGGGAAGCTCCCCTGCCTATTATAATGGATGACAAGTAGGCTCGGCTTCTCTCCCCATCTAGGTAAGCCACCGGGTATGTTTGAAGAGAGGATACTGGTGAAGTATTTATGTAATGGCTTATGAAAACACCGTCCTCCTCAATGTGAGCAACTGTTCTAGGCCTGACGTGAATAGCCTTACCCCAACTGTGAATCATCGTGAAAGTCAGGACCCCACCCTTCTTCACGTAGAACTCTGATATTCCGATGTGGAGACCAGCCTCCTCCCTCATGGTTGCACACCCTGTTATCACGTGCATCTTAGAGTTCTCGCCAACCACCACTATGTTATGCGGAGCCTGAATCAAACCAGGTGTCTTCAAAAGAAGGCATGCTTGCACAGGCGTAGTAACACTAACTCCGTCATCCACCTTTATGAAGTACCCTTCTTTCTCCCCTAGGAATGCTGCAGCAGTATATTTATCAGTGTCGACTGGGACGGCTTTCCAATAGTAATCCAGGTTTTCAGTATCATTAAGAGCCTCGCTTAAAGACTTAACCGTTAACCCGCTCTGCTTGGCGGAAACATACACTGCCTTATTATCCACCTGGTAATAGCTTCCAGACCTGTTCTTTTCCCCTAAGTCTATCCCAACAGATTCTAAAATCTTCTCCGAGCCTTCAACCCCTGTTCCAAAACCTGTTTCAGGCTTAAACTCTGAAAGATCTAGGTCTAGCCCGTAGGATGCTGGTTTGCCTAATGCTTTCTCAGCCCTTGACTTAAGAATTCTCCTAGCCTCCTCCAGATTCAACGCTTAGCCCTCCTGCAATCTACGCATGCTTCGAAACCGTGCTCCATAATGTTTGAAACCATTTCTTCGGGGTCTCCGCTGCAAACTATGCGTCCATCAATCAGAACATGGGCTTCAGAAGCCTTGACGTGTTTAGCAATATGACCTGTGTGAGTTATCAGTATTGCTGCCCTCCCGTTTGAAGAAAGGTAGCGGGATATTGCTGAGCCTATAAGCGCAAGATTCTCCACGTCGACGCCTGAGTCAGGCTCATCCAGCAGAAGGAGGCGAGGATTTTGAACAAGGGTCAGCATAAGCTCAGCTCTCTTAGCCTCTCCCCCGCTGAAACCAACGTTGAAATCCTTGTCTAGAAGACCCTCCATTTTCAGGAGCCTTGAATACTCTTCAAGAATCTCCTTAGCCTCATCCTCCGGTAAGCCTCTTTTCTCAAGTATCCTTAGAACTAGACTCCTAAGCCCAACACCCTTCAATCTTGGTGGGAACTGGAAGCCTAGGCCTAGCCCCAGCCTAACCCTCTCCTCCATCGTTAAGCCTGTTAAATCTCTTCCTTCAAAAACCACTGATCCTGAAACCACTCTGTAACGTTTATCGCCCACTATCGCGTGGAGCAGCGTAGATTTTCCTGAGCCATTAGGCCCCATTAGAAGGGCCAACTCCCCGTGATTAACATGAAGATCTAATCCTTTAATTATGGTTTTTCCTCCGAGTTCCACGACAAGCCTTTTTAAATAAAGCATTTATATTACCTGTTTATTTCTGGGGTTGAAACTGGTTTAAAAATGTTTAAAGCCTCAGATTAACTCTGACAAGTCACCTTTTCCTACAAATACCTTATCCTCATAGGCCGTAGGGGAATAGCGCTCATAGAGAAAAACTTTATCTTTAAACCGTTAATGCTAGAAAACAATTGATTAAGGCGATGGAGACGCGGAGAACCCTAGAGAAAGAGTGCGAGTTACCTCTAGAAGTACTAGTCTGGACCATGGTTCTCCCCAGCGTGTAAGCCTTTGGGAATGGGGTGGGCTAGATGAGTTTTGCAAAAGGTAAAAGAGTTTTCGAAGAGTACGGGTATGTTTTAGACTTCGTTGAGGAAGGGAGGGTTCTAAGCAGGCTTGGAAAACCCGTGCACTCTCCGTATGCGCAGCTTCTCGGAGATGTTTACTTCACTCTGCTAGAGGTCTCCCTTTTCCCACATGTGAAGCTCAGCCCTAAGGAAAGAGTTTTCATAGGAAAGGGCAATAGGGCCCAAGTTAAGAACGTGCTGGGAAGAATAAGGTATGGTGAGCTAACCCCGCAGGCAAGGTTTATACTTCCGGATGTTGCAGAGTTCATAATCGTCAGCAACGAGCAGAGGTTCATAGATCTTTTAAACAGTCTGCAATCCATTTCTCCCAAGATGCATGCAATAGAACTATTGCCAGGCATCGGTAAGATGAACGCTAGGAAAATACTTGAGGAGAGGGCTAGGAAGCCTTTCTCATCCTTCGAAGACTTTTCGAAGAGGATTGGGATACAGGGGGTTGCGAAGCTGATGGCGCAGAGAGTTGTAGAGGAGCTTTCCACTGAGGTCAAGTATCGCATCTTTACAAGAGACTAAGCATGTCTTCTAAAAATCTTGAGAACAACAATTTTTTCAAAGAAGAATCTTCTTTGAGCGGCTTCTTCAACTGAGAAGCCTTCCGCCTCAACAATCCTCTTTAAATCCTCTAAATCAGTTAGGCTTGACTGCACGAGGAACATTGCACCGCCGGTTGTCAGCATAGGGAGCACGTTTTCTAAAAGCTTTTTAGAAAAAGTGTTTTCTTCTCCAGCCGCCCATGAGGAGTCTTCACTAGGTGAGGCTTCAACCGGGAGATAGGGAGGATTGCTCACCACCATGTCGAACTTCACGTTTCTCCTTAACGCTGCTACAAGATCACTGTTTATAATGTGCACGATGCCTTGACCCCGGTTCATCTTTAAATTTGTAAGCGTGTTTCTACATGCTTCCCTGTTAACATCTATAGCGACCACTTCAACATTTCTACGAGCGAGAGTTAACGATATTAGGCCGCATCCGCAACCCACCTCTAGGATTTTCTTAGCTTCAGCCTCCTTGACGGTGTCGAGAAGCAGATATGAGTCTTCTGAAGGAGGATATACACCAGGATGGAGGATGAGCCTCAAACCGTTGACAACTATTTCGTGCGTATTTCTATCACGTCCTTATCCAATAGTTTGAAAGAGGGATTGACTCTCAGTGGCGTAGATTTGAAGCCGCCCCTCCATAGTCTGGCGTACCTAAGGTTTTCAGACAGTCCCCCATGTATTTTCGAAGCAAGTTCTTCAATGGTAACCTCTCTGTTTACAAGCATCGGCTTACCTGAGGGCAAGGGTGCTGACGGAGGCTTCAAGTAGACTCTGATGAGTTCAGATGCTTCAAACACAGTATTTAAAGGATTGCTCTCTAGAAACTTCTCCATGCTGATTATAGAGTTCTCCGGAATATTTAGTTGAGCAGCTATATCACTTTCATCCATATGCTTTAAAACCATTAGGAGGTTTTTCCTCTGCAACCCTGTGATACTGCTTTCAAGCGTGTAGAGCGAAGTGAATTCTGAGAGGTGAATAATCCCGCTTTCAAAACCGTGTCTTGCTATTAAACCCCTGATTTCTTCCTCACTTAAGAATCGCGACTTGTTCACCACTGTTATTCCACCTGCCTTCATGCTTTTGAAAACCGCTGTCGAATTCTTTGAAGCAACGTAGATGCCGAATTTCCTCAGTGTTTTTTTAATCAAGCCGAACTCTTCATAAGGATTCTCCCCATCAAGAAGCACTAGGATTAAATCGGATTTTAAGAGGATTGTTTGAATAAGCGAATACCTGCGGCTCTCCATCATGGAGAATGATATCGGTATGAAGCCCAGGGAAATATCTTCGAACCCTGTGCTTAAAGGCTTCAGCGTGTTCAACGCTTCTAAAACAAGCTTCTCGTCAAAAACGTTGAAGCGTGTTAAAAGCTCGTGGAGCAGCCTCTTATCCTCAGCTAGGACTGTGGTTAAAACAGTGTTCTCCCCCTTGTCGAAAATCACCTGCCTGGAGCTACGTCTCTTCCTCTCAACAAGAATATCGTCTTGGAGCCGGGATATTTGGCGTTTAACCTGGGCCCTAAGCTTCTCAGTACCCTTGTGCTCAGGTATCATAGAGAGGAAGATCCTAAGGTTCTCAAGCTTCTCCTCCTTACTTTTAGAGGCAACTACCTTCTTGTACTGCGCCTCAGCCTGAGGAGGAAGATTGGTAACCATTACTCTCTAAACATGGAAGAGTAATCCCTAAAGGTTTTAAAACCTATCCTTCCATAAGCCTCTGCTTCATAATCTCTATTCCAAGCCTCGTCTTCCTCAGGAACCAGAGTATACTACCCGCCTCCTTAGCTGAAGGGGCAGACCTTCCAATAACGTTTTGCAGAGACCGGATCACAACCCTCTTCTTAACTTCCGGAAGATTTAAGGTGGAGAAAATGTTCTGGGTTTCAACGTAAATCCTGCTTGTTATCTCCCTGCTGGCTGGTCTTCGGAGAGACTTTCTTTTAATCGCAGAATCTGTAAAAACCTCGTATATCAGTATTGAGGCGGAGACAGCAAGATTCATCACGCTGTACTCGCTGGAAGCAGGTATGTGAACAACATAGTCTAGTTGCGAAAGCTCCTCGTTCTTCAAACCTATGTCCTCCCTGCCGAAAACTAGGAACACTTTACCCTCTACAGCCCTGCAAAGCTCAACCATCTCCCTGGGTGAAACGTACTGTCTCAAAAGGCTTTTAGACGCTTTTCTGCCCGAGGTACCGATGCTTATTGAGGGCTTCAATTCCCGTAATGCTTGTGAAAGATCCTCGTAAACGATTTGTTTTTCAATGATTTCTGCACCATGCGCCGCGTAAAGCTTTGAAGACTCTAAAACCTCTTTTCCCGGGGAAACTAAAACCAGTTTTCTGAAGGAGAAGTTCATCATTGTCCTCGCGACAATGCCGATGTTAACCGGATACTTTGGGCCCACGATCACTACGTAATACTTGTTTCCAATATCCATCTTTTTCCAACTATTTAAGGCCGATAGGCTGTTTTTATTCCATACTCTTGAAAGAGAAGCTTTTTAAACCAGTCCGCCGGGAAACAAGCGAGCAGGCAGGGAAAAGTTGAAGCAGATGCCTTACGCTAGGAAGGAGTACATATCGAGGATACCTCAGCTTAGAGTAAGCCGGTTTAAACTTGGGAAGGAGGGGGAGTTCGACACGGTTTTCAGGCTTGTGGTTAAAAAGCCCGTTTTGATAATGCAGGAGGCTCTTGAAGCAGCCCGTGTCGCAGCCAACAAGATTCTCGAGACAGAGCTAGGTGAAGCCAAGTATGTTCTCAGGCTGATCCCATACCCTCATATTGTTTGCAGGGAACATAAGATGCTGACGATGGCTGGTGCGGACAGGCTCAGCAAGGGTATGAAGAGAGCCTATGGAAAACCCACCACGCTGGCTGCGAAAATAGGGGCAGGTGAGCCGGTGATAGAGGTTTTTTCAAAACTCGAGTCTGAAAAAATTGTTAAGAAGGGGCTTAAGACAGCTTCTTCAAAACTGCCTGTGGAGACTTTCATTGAGATAAAGTCTCTTGAAAAAACGGGTGTGAGAGATGAAGCAGGTTCAGAATAGGCTTGTCCTGATTGGAGAACCTCTTGCCACACTGGAGGAGTTTTTCCCGGGGGAGGGGACCTTTGAGAAGAATGGGATCATATATTCAAGCAGGGTCGGAAAGATTAATGTTGACACGGGTAGGAGAGAGCTGGAAGTTATTGAGTTTAAGCCTCTCGTCGTACCCAGACCAGGCTTTAAGATCATTGGAAGTGTAACTGGCTTCTCCAGTCATTATGCTAATGTCGATATTTTTTACGTGAATGGAGTTAGGCTGAACCACGAGTATACTGGTATTATAGGGAGGGAAAGTTTTGGGAAATCTTATCCCCGTTTCCGCACGGGAAGCCTGAGAAACTATGTTAGGGAAAACGATATTCTGTACGGCAGAATACTTTCAACCGTGAACGCAAACCTGATAGACTTGTCTGCTAAGGAGTACGGTGTTGTGAAGGCTTATTGCAACAATTGCGGTAGACCTCTCTCGTTCTCAAAGAAATATTTGTTCTGCTCCTCCTGCAGGACGAGGGAGGATAGGAAAGTAAGCATTTTCTACGATGAACCGATTGAGAAACTGGTGAAAATGCCATGAGAACGGTATACAGGAGCAAGGGCAAGGGGGAGGCAGAGTTAGAGGTTTATGGTGAAACACATACTCTCCTCAATCTTTTAACAAGCCATCTAAACAAAAAACTGACAAAGGGATATTCCGCGTACAGGATAGAGCACCCGCTTAAGCAGGAGGCTATGCTCTACATATATGCCGGCGAGAAAAAGCCTAAGGATGTCCTTGTGAAGGGCCTGAGGGAATTGGTTGAGGAGCTGGAGGATCTTGAGGAGAAGCTTAAAGAGGCGGCTGGAGGCAAGGCTTCCGGCCCCTAGGCTGTGGCTTAAGTGTTTAAATTAAGCGTTAAAAAAGACAGTAATATTTATTAACAGGATGGTTCTCCCCATTAGAACCCCTATGCGGATAAAGTTCTGTCCGAAGTGTGGAACAAAACTTCAGGTAAAGAGGGGCAAGGAATCTCTTTTCTACTCCTGCCCGAAATGCGGCTATGAGGAGCGTGTGCACACGGTGGAGAAAAGCATTGAAACAAGAAGGAAGGATAGTGCAGTGAAGATAGTAAGGAAGGAGGCGGATCTAAACCCGCTTCCGGTTATAAGCATGGTATGCCCCAAGTGTAAGAATAAGGAGGCATACTGGTGGTTATCACAGACTAGAGGGGCTGATGAGAGTGCTACACAGTTCTTCAAGTGCACTAAGTGTGGATACACTTGGCGAGAGTATTCTTGAAAACTTGAATCAGGCTTTCTCCATCCTCGGCGCGATGAAGAACATTACTGTACTGTCAGGAGCCTCCTCGACTGGTTGAGTTATCTTCATAGGGAGATCGGTGTCGAACTCCAGTTTCAGGTTTTCGCTGAAAAGCAGGGAGGAAACTATGCTGCCAAGCCGTTTAAGATCATAAGATGCTTTTGACCCCTCTTTCAAAACAGGGTTTATCAGGTTGCCTTCCTCAGATGTGAGGAGAACCTGGTACTCCGAGATCTCGCCTTTAGCAGAGAGGAGGACAGCGTTTTTCTCAACGCTTATAGAAATATAGTCTGAAATATGCTTTCCGCTTTCAAGCAAGTGCCTTATCGTCGACACCTTTGTCTCGAAAGAGTTTCCCAGGGAGACCTTTGGCAGGGGAAGATCTCTGTCCTCCGAGAAGAAAACAGGGATTGTGAAAATCCTAGTGAAATCGTTGCTGACTTTAAAGCTCACCTTATCTTCTCTGAAAACGATCTCCAGCTTCTCAGACTTGGATTCAAACTTAAGAAGATTCAGCACATCGCTTAACCGTATATTCACCTTAATAGGCTTGTTGAACTCGAATGTTTCGAAAACATTTTTTGAAAGAACCAGGTCAATCATGGAGACCTCCGCCAGGTCCAAGGCTCTTATCGAGAGGCCTTCATCACCTATCTTAATCGGAGCCTCATCTATAAGTGAGGAGGTTGCTTTGAAGGCTTTACGAATAATCTTAGCGTCGTTCACCACAAGCCTCGCAAGGATGTTTGACGACATGGCCACCAATTATAGCTAATGGACCCCTTATATAGCTTGCTTCCTTTAGCCAAGTCCCCGATAGGGTTTGAAAACTCAGTGGTTCAGTGCCACTTCACCCATGCCTGATCCTCGGAGAATCCTGTTTTTAGCGGGGTAGGCTACATGGTTTTGATTATGCCTAGGCCTGAATTTGACCCTTATCAGCATTATAGTCAATCCTCAACGTTAATAAGGTTTGCCCGAGTAGACACATTTGGAAAGAGTCAGGATGGCGAGTGAAAATATTCTCAGGGTTGCGAGATACCCGTTCCTACCGGAGGCAAGAGAATTCATATCCCGTAATATCGATTTATCTCTTGAGAGCCTAGAGAAAACGGGTTCTGAAGCGGCTTTGAAAAGGGCTGTTGAAAGGATTAAGAATGCTCTTATTTCAAGGGAGGTTAAGGTAGCTCCCCAGCACGAGTCTAATTACGTGCGAGAAATACTCTCCTTCCCCATAGCAATTATTCTGGTCTCAATGTTGATGAATGAGTATATCAGGAGGATATATGCCCTCGGGGAGAGTAGGGGGGCTTATAAGAGAATGCTTAACGAGAGTGACGAAACACTGCTCTACATCGGGAGGAGACTTGGGGTCGAAGGGTTTTTAGACGAGGAGAACATGATTAGAGTGAGTATACCTGCCTATTTGAACTTGGCTTACGCTTTCCATGAGCGTCACTGGAAACTCGTAAACAGGATTGTTGACAAGGGTTGTGTCTTAGTGAGCAGGGTTGAGTATGCAAGGCTACTCCAGGTGGAGGTAAACAACTATGTTTATGATAGGACTCTGGAACCTGTTCCAGCGGCAGCGGTGCCTGAGAGCTTTAAGAGGGCGGTTAAGACGGTGGCTGAAACATGGAGTAAGCTTGAAGCCGGTAAACCAAGCTACACTCCTAGTAAAGGAATTGGTGATAACCCTCCATGCATCAGCAGGATTATTAAGAGGATGGAGAACGGTGAGAACGCTTCACATTTCGAGAGATTAACAGTAGCAACCTTCATGATTGCTAGAAATATGGATATTCAGGAGATTATTGAATTCTTCTCGAAGCAGCCTGATTACAAGTATAATGTGACGAAGTACCAGGTGGAGCATCTGGCTGGTCTTAAGGGAGGAGGCAAAAAGTATTCGGTGCCAAGTTGCAGAACAATATTGACGAACGGGCTCTGCCATCCTGATGACAACTGTAGGGGTATTAAGCATCCTTTAAACTACGGTGAGAAGCATGTTGCAGATAAGCGTGGAGTTTCTTAAGAGAGAGTTCTTCAAATACTACTATGAGAATATCAACGAGTTGATGCCTCCAAGCCAGATAAAAAACAGGGAGTTCGGTTTCTTCCTAAATAAGGAGGGGAGCATGCTTAGACACAAGTGTTTCAGCAACATAGAGGAATTCCACAGGTTCGTCTTGAACGAGGTTCCGTTTGACATTTATGTTTCCGCCGCCAACTATGAGGATCCTGGAAACAGAGACATGTCTGAGAAGAAGCTGACGAGTGCAGAGCTTTTCTTCGACATAGATGCTGAGCCGCCGGGCGGGTCTTCAGAAGAGGACTCTGCGTGGGTTTGTCGGAAATGCGGCCAATACGGTTTGGAAGTAGAAGAGAAATGCCCTGCCTGCGGCTCTAAAACAGAGTTAATTAAACTGGTTAGCGAGGAGCAGTTGAAAGAAGCCTTGAAGGAGACGGAGAAGCTGATAAATGTTTTAACAACTGATTTTGGAGTAGGCAGGGAACACGTATCCGTTTTCTTCAGTGGAAACAGGGGCTACCATGTGCATGTAAACCAAGAGGAGTTTATGCATATAACGGGGGAGGGTAGAAGGGAGATTGTAGACTACCTGCTGATTCAAGGTTTAGAGGAGAAGGAGCTACTCAGCTTCTTAAGAGGGGGAAAGTATTTAAGAGGCAGGGATTTAAGAGGGGTTAAGAAGAGGGTTTACAGCAGGGTTTTCGAGATGCTTGACTCCAATGGTAAATCTAAAAAGGCGCACGGGGAGAAAAGAATATTAAAACAGCTTGAAAATGCTATTGAAGAGCTTAAAGTGAGGATTGACCCTGTTGTAACCATCGATATGCATAGGTTGATGAGGATGCCTGGCAGCATCAATAGTAACAGCGGCATGGTTAAGAAAAGGATTCAGCATGATGAGCTGCACTCCCTCGACCCTTTGAAGGATGCTGTTGCCTTTAGCGATGAGGAGATGGTTTTAAAAGTCAGAATAGCCCCGAGGTTTAAACTGGGGGGAAGAACATTCGGGCCTTTTAAGGATGAAGAGGTGGAGTTGCCTGCTTACGCAGCAGTATACATCGTGTGTAAGGGATTGGGAGAGTATGTCGGAAGATAGTGGTGTATTAAAGAGAATCTTGGAATCCTTGAGGAAAAACAGAGAACATGATTACTCAAGCCTTGACACAGAGACTTTAGCGGAATTGTTAATACTGGTAAAGAATGAGTTACAGCTGGTCGATAAGACTTCAAGCAAAAGAAGGATACTTGAATGGTATTACGGTGCTATGAAAAGTCTGCTTGAAGATGGTGTTAGAACACGCTTACTGAAAAGTCTTCTGGCGAGTGTCAAGACCCTTGAAAAAATGGCGAGTCAAGACCCGAATAATCTTTCAAAGTTTTCATCCGCAATACCTGAGGAGCTTGACTTAGGACTCTTGGTTTCACAACCTCTTAAGGAGGCTAGGAACAGGAAAACCCTAGCAATAATAGTGAGGAATATAGACAGGTTTATCGGAGAAGACGGGAAGGAGTATGGGCCATACCCAGCAGGCTGCTTAGTAAACATACCTTACTCAGTAGCTAAGATTCTAGAGGATAATAAGGCGGCGGAGGAAATCTTTATAACTTAAGGCTTCTGAAAAACGCTGAATCCATGAAGATTCCAGATAAGATTAACAAGTATTGCCCTAAGTGCAGGCAGTATACTGTGCACTCTGTCAGCCTGCTTAAAACAGGCAAGAGGAGGAAGATGGCTGCGGGAGAAAGGCATCATGAGAGAGTGGATAGGCATGGCTACGGAGGGCAGAAAGCGCCGCTTGCAAAACCGGTTAAAACAACCAAGAAACAGACTTTAAAGTTAAAATGCTCTAAGTGCGGCTACGTGGTACAGAAGAAGGGTATAAGAATTAAGAAGCTGGAGGTGGCCAGGTAAATGGAGAAAACAGCGTTAAAACCAAGGTCCCGTTTTCTGAAGGTAAGATGCAACCAGTGCTCTAATGAGCAGATAGTCTTTGAGAAAACAGCGTCAAACGTTAAGTGCAGAATGTGCGGAAGAACCATTATTAGGAGCACCGGCGGCAAAGGAGAGGTTTTAGGAGAAATCATAGAGGTTTACGGCTGAGAATGTACCATGAAACAGTTTCAGCAGGAGACCTTCTTGTCTGCAGGGTTAAGGAGATAACTGATTTCGGACTTCTGCTCGACAGTGAGGAAATAACTGATAGGGAGGTTTTCCTGCATGTTTCAGAAATACCTCGAGGGAGAAGCCTGCAAGATTTTAAGATTGGTCAAATGGTTGTTGTAAGAATCATAAAAATAAGCAGAACTGGAGAAAGAGTTTTCGTATCGTTAAAACAGTTGAGTAAGGCGGAAGCACGCTCAGTGATGAGAAGTTGGAGGGCGGAGAAGAAGGCGCTGGAGCTTTTTAATGATGTGGCGGCTAACTATTCAATACCAAATGAAGTTTTAGAGGACACTAAGAGGAAGCTGGTTGAAAAATACGGGAGTGTTACTGAAGCTCTTAGAAAAGCCGTCATGGAGGGGGAGAACACTTTAGCTAGGACAAGGCTTAGCAATGAGGCTAGGGAGGCAGTATACGAGCTTGCAGCTAGGGAGCTGATTAGGAAGAAGGCGAAGAAGACAATACTCGTCAGACTATACTTCACTGATAAAAATGGTTTGGAGAAGCTGAAAAGCGTTTTCAGGGAGGTTGAAAAAATGAGCGGGAAAGATGTTACGGTGGAGACCAAGGTGGTTGCCGCACCAAAGTACTCCATAACCCTTTCATCGCATGAGCCTAAGAGGATTAAGAAGGCAGCGGAAGAGGTTCTGGTCAAACTGAATGAGATGTCGAAAGAGAAGGGGGGAACCCTCAAGATCCTTGAAGAAAAGGGCTAGTACCCTTTTTAACTAGTTTTCCCAGATTTTCCCATGGTTTCTAGAAGTGCCTTAACCTTATACTCGATGAAGGGATCATCAAGAGAAAACTTTGGAGGATGAGGACTGTGCGTGTTTACTCCGCACTTCTTACATACTTCTCCAAGCATGTATCTCCTACACTTCGGACATTTACGTAGCCTCCTAGCAGTCATCAGGTTTCTTAAATGGCAAGGGCAGGCGGTTATTAAGCGTTAAATACATGCCCACTCTTAAACACTTCAGATTAATTTATCTAGTAGATAAGAAGGAGGAGTAAGAGGATGCCTGAAAAACAGTTGACGAGTATCCGCGTGAAGGATATGCCGCTAATGGAGACAAAAATATGGATTAAAGGTAAACCCAAGATTGTTAACCCTCTTGTTATAATTGGATTACCAGGTTTAGGTAGGATCGGTGGGATAATCTCTAGATACTTGGTTAGAAAGCTTAACACGAGGCTTATAGGCATAGTGACATCGCCCTATTTCAGCAACCAGGTTATAGTGGGCAGTAGGGGGGTAGCTAGAATCACCGCCGTGAAAATATATGGGAGTGAAAAACTGTTTAATGGTTCGAGCCTGCTTATAGTTACGGCTGATGAGCATCTTGAGAATATTTGGGGAGAGTATGATGTCGCTATGAAGCTGTTGAAGTTTCTAGTTAAGAAAGGGGTTAGGCTCATAGTTACTGTCGGGGGCCACGTGTCTGCAACAGAATCCAAGAGGGCAATAGGCTTCGCAAGCAACAAGCAGCTGTTAAAAAAGCTTGAGGAAGCGGGTTGCAAAAAGGCGGAGGTTGGGACCCCCGTCGTCGGATTATCAGGGATCATACTCGGGATAAGCAGCATAATGGGTGTTGACGCTGTATGCATACTTGGTGAGACAACCAGTATACGTCCAGACGCTGAAGGATCTAGGGAGGTTTTAAACGTGTTGAACAGGTTCCTAAACCTCAACGTAGATATTAGCGACTTCCATCGTGAAGAGGAACGGATAAACGAGATAATAGGCAGGTATGAGAAGAAGGTTAAGCAGTTGATGCAGGATGAGAGGGCACGGAAAATAGCGGAGGCCTTTAGGCCGCCAGACTACGTGAGTTAAAAATTTTTTACGGTACCTCTATTCTTACCTCGTAGCTAACATAGGAATAAGCTGGGCTGGTTACGCTACCCGTCTCCACGCCTTCAGCAAACATTAGGAACCCTGCTTCAACGCTGCTCACATCCTCAGGTAGCGGAACCGTTTCAACCAGCGTCCGGTTAACCATAATCTGCAGAGAACCAGCATTGTAGATGAGCCTGTACTCGCTCAGTGAAACCGGGTAAAGCCTTTCAACGTTCCCATTAACCTTAACCGCCAAGGAGACGTTTGCCTTTAAAACCCTTGTAGCATTATCCACTTGAGCCTCCCCCTCCTCCATATGCGTGTCCTTAATGTTAATCACCATGTTTACATCCGGCATCAGCGGCAACGCGTAAAGCTTCGACGAGTTTCTTAAAGCCATGCCTTCTGAGGAGCCTAGAACCATGTTTTCCTCACCGTATGAAGCATTATAGTTCACCTTGTACACTGATACGAAGCCCCAGGTGGGGGAGATGAACACCAGCTCATAGAAAGGCGAGGTGGAGAGTTGAAACTTTTCCAGCGGAGAAACACCTAATCCTTTAAGATGCTCCATGTAGGTGTTAACCATGAGTCTTGCAAGCACAGAATCCCTCCTAGGCAAAACGATGCCTGACGGAAGGTATTTTATTTCCTGCCCTTGATACGAGTACATTGTTGTTTTCTGCATTTCTTGAGTTAGGTTTAAATCAGCGTAGCCTCCTTCACTATAGTCGTTAGTGATCCAGCTGTAGCTCGAGTTAACAGGCATCAGGTTGTACCCTATGGCCGCCATCCATGTCCACTTCCCCTCGTCGCCCCAAAGCCCCAAGCTTCTCCCAATATACCAGTGCCATGGAAGTTGCGAGAACACGGCTATATATGAGACATTGTATTTTTTCAACAGTGGTATTGCAACAGTATCGTTGGACATGAATATTCTACCCACGACAGCAACCTGCGTGGAGTTTATCGTAGCATTATCTATCAGCGATGGCCTCTCACCCAGCGAGGTAATCCAGTATCCGTAGTCCCACCAAGATAAGACTACTGAGCCGGGTGGAGTATTGTAGCGGATCCATGTTAATGCTTCAATCCAGTCTGGGAAGGAATACGGCACGGGGATGGAGGAGGTTGGTAGAGAGGCTCCTCCCTCCGATTGCACATGAGTGGAAATACCGGTGTTAATGCCATGGTAACCCGCGTAAAGTATTAGAACCATTGAGAGCACTAGCCCCCATATGCCGGTTTTACGTGGAGCAGTTACCCTCCTCCCTATTTTAATTCTTTCAGAGAGGGCTGGATAAGAGTAGTTGATTAACGAGGAGCAGCCTACTGCTGCTATGAACGAGACGAAGGGAGAGAAGACCAGCCCTATTCTCACCATCATGTTGGCGAAGTAGAGGGAGCTTAAGCCAGCGGAAACCACGAATATCTTACTAACCTTGTCCCCTTGAAAGATGCTTGAAACGGTTCCAATAGCGAACAACAGTAGGAGAAGACCGTGATCCATGAATAGAGAATACCATGTGCTCATCTTGTGCTCAGCTACAGACTCCACTATAGGCTGCTCGAAACGAGCCGTAGGGTTAACCACTGCCAACATCTTACCCATTAATGATGAGAATAAGCCGGTGTTAAAGAGAAGTATTGTAGCTGACAAGGCTAATGCTATGAAGCCTATTAGTATTGGAATAGTCAGCGAAGCCTCTACCCGTTTAAGATACCTCATAAGTAATACGGCTACGAAGCTCACGATTACAGCAATGTAATATACGGAGTATATTGCGCCCTCCCCAGGCCGCGGAAACTGGATAGCGATCAGCATAGATATCCCCATGGTTACCGCATATGCTATTAACATCCTATCTGTTGTCTCACGGCCGGCGAAAAGCGCGACGAGTATTGAAAAAAGCGCGACGAGGCCAACCATATATACGTAGGCGGTCCAGGAAATACAGAGGTAGCCTAAGACTAAGCCTGACAATATTGAGTATAGGAGAAGTTTGTTAACGTTTTCAGATTTAACTGACTTAACGAAGAGGTATGCGGAGATAGCTATAAGGGGTATTCCTAGGCATTCATGCTTAAAGAAGCCTAGGTGAGATCTGTCGATGAAGCTCCCGTTGAAAGCTAGGAAAAGCATTGCAAGCAGCCCCACCCAGTCGTCTCCTGAAAGCTCCCTGCCCATGAAGAACATGGCGATAACGGCGAGCACAGATATAAATGGCGGGAAGAGTATGGTGACATCCATCAGGGAAAGCGTGACGCCTAGAGCGTTGAGGAAAGCGTGGAGGCCTACTGCTGCCAGTGGAAGACCGAGAGGCGTGGATGCTGCTGCAGCCCTACCATAGGGGTACCAGCTCATGTAGTCAACCCACTCTAAGAAGGCGGAGAGACCGTTCTCCATTATGTATTCCGCACTCCGGTAGTGCCAGTAGGGGTCGAACTCTCCGAGGTAGAATCCGAGCGGAAAATTGTGAAGCCTTACGGCTATGGATAACAGTATGAGGGTTATGAAGATTGATGTTTTAACATAGGATTGGGTACTAATACTCGGCCTGAAACCAGAGGCCTTTCTAACGATCTCCCTAGCTCTCATCATTTCTTAACTCGTCTACCCTTCCTTCTGGCCTTTCGAAGGGGAGTATAAAAATGTATTTTCTCGCATTAAAACTTTTAAGAATGGAGAAGACGTGAAGCGATTTAAATAGAGGTTTTAATGTAGGATTAGGGCTCTTGCCAAGATACCTGATAATCGCAGAGAAGCCGGAGGCGGCGAGAAGGATTTCGGAGGCTTTAGACCCTAAGTCGAAACCTAGGAAAATAGGCAGGCTCGTGCCCTCATTCCTAGTTAGAAACGAGGATTCGGAGATATTGGTCACGACAGCCTTAGGCCACTTGTACGAGCTCACCACTAGAAACAGGGACAGGTCAGTCTATCCTGTTTTCGACTACGAGTGGGTTCCCAAGCATGCCGTTGAGAACAACAGGAGGCTTGAAAAATGGCTTGATGAAATGAGCAGGATGAACGGCAACACGGATTTTTATGTTAACGCTTGCGACTACGATATAGAGGGCAGCCTAATAGGATACAACGTTCTAAGGTTTCTCTACAAGGTTTCAGACGATAACAGAGTTTTCAGAATGAAGCTTTCAACTTTGACGAAGAAGGAGATCAACGAATCCTTCCAGAAAATGAAGCCAGGGCTTGACATGGGTCTGGTTAAAGCAGGCGAAACACGGCACATCGTTGACTTTCTATACGGGATAAACCTTTCAAGAGCGTTAACAAAATCAGTGTCCCACTTTGTTAGAACCCCTTACGTTCTTAGCGTTGGAAGAGTTCAAACCCCCACTTTAAACCTTCTTGTTGAAAGGGAGATTGCAATAGAGACATTCATCCCCTCGCCCTACTGGGTTCTGAAAGCAGACGTAGTTATTGATGGAAAAACATACGAGGCCACTTACGAAGAGGAAAGAGTGCAAAATCTTTCAGAAGCGAGAAGAATAGCAGCAGAAGCAGATTCGAAAGAAGCCCTAGTCGAAAAGGTAACTAGAAGGATCGAGAAGATAAGTGTCCCCGAACCCTTTGACCTAACCACTCTTCAAAGAGAGGCTTACAGTACTTTCGGCTTCACTCCTTCAAGGACGCTTAGCATAGCTGAAACACTTTACCTGAATGCTTTAATCTCATATCCCAGGACATCCTCCCAGAAACTTCCTCCGGACATAGGTTATAGGGAGATCCTTGAGAAGCTTTCGGAGAACCGCGCCTACACTAAGGCTGTTGAAAAAATATTTTCGAGGGGGATTTTAATGCCTAGGCAGGGTGAGAAAGATGATCCTGCACACCCCGCCATCTACCCCACTGGGGAGCGGAAGGAAGGGTTGAACACTGACCAGCTTAAAATACTTGACTTGGTGACGAGACGTTTCCTAGCAGTTTTCGACGAGGATGCGGAGAAGGCGGTTTGCAAGATTGCTTTAAAGATTGGGAATAGAAGGTTTATTCTTAGAGGAAGCGAAATTGTTAAGAAAGGATGGTTGGAAATATACTCACCATACTATTCTCCCGAGGACAAGATAATACCGCTGCTTAGAGAAGGAGACTGCTTGACTGTTAAAAGAATTACTACTGATGAGAAGTTTACTAATCCTCCTCACCGTTATAACCCGGCTTCCCTTGTTAGAGAGATGGAGAGGCTTGGAATAGGAACCAAGGCTACTAGAGCAGAGATAGTTGAAACACTTTACAAGAGGGGGTACATAGCCGGCAGATCCATAACTGTAACTGACTTGGGGTTTAACCTTGTCTCTGCTCTAAGCAGGTTTTCACCTAAGATCCTCTCGGTTGAGATGACTAGGGAGGTTGAGGCTAACATGGATAAGATAGAGAGGGGGCTTATCGATGAGAAGAAGGTTATAAGCATGGCTGAGGCTGAGCTTGCTGAAATACTCAGGGAAGTAGGAAGCAATGAGGAAGACATAGGAAAACATCTTTCAAACTCGATAATCCTTATACTTAGAGATAAGAATACTATTGGAAGATGCCCTGTATGCGGAGAAGGGGAGCTTAAGATAATCGTTTCAAGAAGAAGCGGTAAACGATTCGGAATATGTACTAATGTTTTCGAGAAAAAGTGCAACCTCACAATACCTCTGCCCCAGAACCCTAACAAGGTTTACACTATTGACAGGGTATGCAGCACCTGTGGTTGGCCGATGGTGAAGGTTATTACAAGAGGGAGACCTTGGTTCCTATGCGTCAATCCTTCCTGCCCCGGGAAGACAAATCGTTCAAGAAAAGCTGGAGGAGATCGCGGCGGGAAAGCATGATGCGCGCAACCTCTTTAACCCATTTCCCAGTGTAATCATTACCTTCCAGTCTCTTCAGAAACTCCTCCGGAGTTAAATCGCCGTACGCATTCCTCCAATTATTGTAGTTATCAAGGATTTTACCATACGCCTCCATGTGGAGCCTGCAGAAAGACGGTTTAGAATGTTTTTCAACATCTCTTTTACAGGCAATACATTTTTCAGCGCCTGTTTCCACAGCCATTATTAAACCTAAACCCCTCGCCTCCGGATGTTTTAAAAACTTTTCAAAAAAAGGAAATGCTTAAATCACGACCCGTTTAAACATATTTGGTCAGATGAACCCTCTGCTATTACCCGAGTACTTGATGGATAAGATAAAGAAATGGAGCGAGCGGGCAAGTGGGCTCCAGGGAGGACAATTGCTGAACACAGTCATAGCGATAGGTTTGACTATTACCCTAGGAGTTTTCCTATCTGGAGCACCCTACGTAAGCACTTATTTTAAAGCAGTGCCTTCAATGATAGACTTATCTTCTTATGGTTACGGCATATTTTTCTACATTCCTAGGGTCTTAGGGGATCCTCTTTCTCAAACAAGGCTGGAGATGGTTTACGTGTTGATATCCTATCTTTTCGCAGGCGCCGGCATGATCCTTATGATAAGAGCTTCAAAATCGATTTCTCAAAGAAACATGGCCATACTGGCTGGAATTATTCTCATAGCATTGTCTCTTTTAATGATAGTAGTATTAGATCATCTCAAAACAAGCGCCCTGAGATAGTAAAGATGCTTTTGTTTTCACCACGGTACTTTCTTTATTTTAAGGAGGAATGCTGAGAAGTTTGAAACCAAATGTACTGCCGGTGTTAAAGCCATGACTATTATGATTGAGCGGGGATCCAGATGCGCCCATGATTGTGATAGGAGTGTTGCCCCAAGCATGAAGTCAAACTGGTCGAGGACAGGTGCAGGGTCTCCAGGCTTGATTGAAAGCCTCCTTTTAATGAAGGCTCCTGCCAAATCTCCCAACAGTGCTCCAAGGCTTATGAGAAAAGACTGTGAAAAAGAGATGCCTATTATGATTCCTATGAGCACTCCTACGGCTAAACCTAGAAAGAAGCCTCTGAATGTCTTACCCTTTCCGAAAACTGGTTTACCATCTATGAAAACCTTTCCGAAATCCATTTGCTTCCTGCCCTTGAATATTAGGGCGGAGGCGTTAGCAACATAAGCCGGAATAAAGAAGAATACTCCATTAACCCCAAGTTCAAACACTTCTTTGACAAGCATCCTCGTCACACTCCCTTATCTCACTGATATCTGCGATTCTTTTTAAGGGTATGCATAAACGGATTTTATCACCGTTTCTCGCAGTAAGCTCGCCGACTAAGTAGAGGATCCTACCCATGCTGCATCTACGTAGCTCCAGAAGGTAATCCACCCAGTAGAGGAATATTCTCTTAGCCGGAATAGTTGACTCGCTATCCAAGTCTCCGCTTGGACCTATAAGAATACCCGTGCAACCATATTTTTTTGAAAGAAACGAGAAGAAGGCCAAGATCTTGTTGAGAAGATAAAGAATGGTTGAGTGAGAAGTAGGTTCATGCAGAGATATTTCGCGGAGGTAGGCATTCGACAATGAGCCTAAAACGATAAGGTTGAATAAGCCCTTGTTAAGCAGCAGAGTCTCCGAGTGCTCTAGGATTCTATCCAACTCCACGAGGTTTTCAAACTTAGAAACCGTTATTCTGGAGAGATTGTTTGGGTCAAAAGAATTCGTCTCTTTAAGCAGGGTTCTCATGTTGAAATCATCTAAAAGAAGCAGTGTATCCTTGCTATTTGTTGCAATGAGGTTAACTATGAAGGGGAAGACCCTTGAATATTCTCCGCAGATTAGAATAGTCTTCCCGCTTAAATTGATAGTTGTGTTTTTAAGCGAAATATTCATCTTTCCCTTTATAGGACTTTTAAAGATGTATTAAACTCTTTTTTAAAGATGGCCTGATTGCGGATAAGGCTTTTTAAACATCGATGAGCCGAGGAGAACAGAATCAGATGGTAAGGATAAGGGACTATTTGAAGCCTCTTGATGAGGAAGTATTGATCGACAGCAGCCAGTATTCAGATTCCTCTGTTGTTTCTAAAAAGATAAGGGGCAGCGACCCGCGGAGCATCCTGTTCACAAGGCCTTTTAAAGGAAAGGATCCGCTTATAGCTAACCTCTACTCTACTCGAAGCAAAATCGAAAAGCTGATGGGTGTCGAAGAAGAAGGATTGTTTAAACGGGTTACTGAGGCTAAGCGTCTTCTAGTTAAGCCGGCTGTTAGGGAGGGGGGTTGGGATGGAGAGGAGTCTGATCCTGAAAGGCTTTCAAGAATACCGGTTTTGAAATATTATGTAGAGGATGCTGGAAGCTATGTTACAAGCTCCATAATTGTTGCTAAGGATCCTGAAGACAAGGTGGTTAACATGTCTGTGCACAGACTCTTACACTTAAATTCTAACAGGTTCGCTGTAAGAATGGTGGAAGGCAGGCATCTGCACCAGATATTTCTGAAACACAAGGCGCTGGGAAGAGATATGAGGATAGTTGTTTTAATAGGTACTCCTATACACATTATTCTATCAGCTTCAACCCAGTTGCCGAAAGAGGTTTCAGAAATGGAGTATGCGGGCGCACTAGACGGTAGGCCTCTTGCAATCACTTACCTAGATGGGTTTGACCTTCCAGTACCATTGGAATCTGAATATGTTTTCAAGGGCAGGATAAGGATAGACTTGACTGCAAGAGAGTGGATGACCGATATACTATGCTTACCCGATAAGCCTAGGGACCAGCCTATACTTGAGGTTGAAAAGGTCTATTCTAAGGAGAACCCGGTGTATCATGCGATTCTGCCTGGGGGGTTGGAGCATAAGATGCTCATGGGTTATCCGGCGGAGGTTAAGATAAGGGAGAAGCTTGTTGAAAACAATGTTAATGTTAAAGACGTCTGGCTTTCAAGCGGCGCAGGAGGATGGTTGCACTGTTTTATAAGTATTTCGAAGAAGCGTGAGGAGGAGCCTTATAATGTTATAAGACTCGTGATGGAGACACATAGATCGGTGAAGGGAGTTGTGGTTTTCGACGACGATATAGATCCTAGAAGCTATGAGGATGTTGACTTCGCATTAGCAACCAGGTTCCAAGACAAGGGGAAATTCTATTTCTTCGAGAAGATGCGGGGATCCTCATTGGATCCTTCGAGCGACCAAGAGAATCTGCTTACCTCTAAATGGGGTCTGGACTTAACTATTCCAGCCGGGGTTGACAGGAAGCGTTTCCTCAGGAGCAGCATGTAGTTTGAAAAAGATCAGTAGGGAAATCTTCAGAAAAATACTGGATTCCGTTCAGACAGGTAGAAAACAGTATGCAAGAATCTCCAGTGCACATCTATCCGGAATATCTTATCTAAATATTGGCGACCCGGGGCTCGAGTTCCTCGAGGACCTAAGCAACTCCGGGTTAAGGTTTAAGGTTAAGACGACAATAAACCCGGGATGCATTGACTTCGACTCAGCAGTTGAATGCGACCCAGGGATTGTTGAAAAGCAGAGGAGAATTGTTGAAAGCCTCAGAGCCATGGGGGCAGTAGTCTCGCTTACATGCACCCCGTACTTGTTCGACAACCCTGTTAAAAGAAACCAGAGGGTATCTTGGGCGGAAAGTTCTGCAGTGCTTTACGCGAACTCCCTTATAGGTGCTTCAACGAATAAGGAGGGAAGCCTGACAGCACTCGCCTCAGCCATACTTGGTTATACTGCTAGAACAGGAGTACATCTTAGAACTGGAAAGAACCCCCACATACTTGTTGAATACGAAGGTGAACTTAAGGATGAGCTTGACTACGGGCTTCTCGGCTACGTCATGGGTTTGAAAGCAGGTTCAAAAATACCTTATCTACGTTTAAGAAACAATTATGCGGGAAGCCTTTCAAATTACAAGCAGCTTCTCGCAAGCTTCGGTACAAGCGGAACTGCACCCATCGTCTGGATAGAAAAAGTTACACCGGGATTTTCAAAAGTAAGGAAGCCGAGGAAGAAGATGGTTGTGGATAAGCATGAATTAGAGGATCAGAGAAAAGCATTATCAGAGGAGATTCCACCGTCTCCAGAGGAGAAGCTGGTTTTCGTAACAGGTTGCCCACATCTTTCGTTAGAAGAGGCGGAGAACATACTTACAGCTCTAGGAAGCGTAAGAGGGCTATCGGTGGAAGCATGGGCATTCGTTTCACGTAGAGCATATTTAGAGGCAATTAAGAAAGGATTATGGACAAGCCTTTCTGAGAAGGGCGTAAGAGTTTTCAAAGACTCCTGCGTAATGTACTGCAAGCTTAAAAAAGAGAAAGCTTACGTCGTAACGAACTCTGTTAAAGCAGCCTACTATCTTCGGGGAAACTTCAGGCTTAAAACTGTTCTAAAATCCTTGAAAGAGGTTGTTGAAGAATACGGGGTCAAGTAGAATGAGTCTGAGAGCAAAGATAGTTAACAAAGGTTTTGCTGAAGGCTCCTTGTTGATAAGCACGCAACCAATATCTTTCTTCGGGGGAGTAGACCCGTCAACCGGCATACTTGTTGAGAGAAACCATCCATTAGAGGGAGTAAGTGTTTCGAAAAGAATCCTTGCGGTTCCTTCAAGTAAGGGTAGTACAGTAGGCTCATATGTGATATATGGGCTTGCTAAGAAAGGGGTTGCCCCCTTAGGAATTATTCTCGGGCAGGTTGACAGCATAATCACTGCAGGAGCAATACTAAGTGGAATACCCACGGTCGTGGCGAATATTAAGAAGCTTCAATCATTTTTCAAAGACGGGGATATCGTGGTCTTGGATGCGGAGAAGGGCAGGATTATGAGGCCCCTGTTCAAAGAATAGGCTAAAGAGATATCTTGAAAGAATACGGTTTTTCGCCGAAGACTTTCCTAGATGCTTCGAAGACTCTCTCCCTGTATTCTGGAAAAGTGTAGACTCTAGCGAGACCCATGAAGCCTTTGAGAGATTGAATCATCGGCGAGACTTCGAACACTGTTTTAGAAGTTCTTACAGCATCCTCCTTACCGATTATTTTTATGTCGAAACCCCCATGCTTCTCATCACTGTAATCTGGATGGTAGGGCAGGGAAGGTACTGAGGGCAAGTCTAGGAAAACCAAGCTGGGAGCTAGGCCAGCTTCCTCAGCAATCTCGTTTTCAAGGCTTCCCCGCAACATGGGTCTGGAGATTAGAGAATGGTAGAGAGGATCCTCATGGTGAATCATTATTTCGAACACTGATTTCAACAGAGACCTGTTCAAATAGTCTGATACAAGTCTTTTAGCAAGCCTAGTCTCCTCACAATCCTTGTCAATCGAGATGATTCTCTGCACCACAGAGTAGTCGTCTAGGGAAACGTATTCCTCAGGGGTTTTAAAGCAGGTTAATCCTATAAAGTCGTCAACCAGCAGCATAGCTCTTGAAAGCATTATGACTGCTGCCCTAACGGCCCTGTGGAAGTAGACTGCTTTAAACATCATGTATCTTGCGATGAAAAGTGATTCTAAAGCGTATAGCGCTGCCTCATCAACAGCGAGGGAATCCTCCCATAACACCATGGAGTCTATGATTCTCTCCGAGTCGATTAAACCGTATTCAACTCCTGTGAAAAACGAATCCCTTGGAAGATAGTCAAGAATGTCAGCGTCGAAATAACTGGAGATTATCTGGTTAAACCACCTGCTTCTTGAACTATTTTTCCCGATCGAAAGGCTTGAAACCTCATCCGTGCTGAAGCCAGCCTTAGAAACCAAGTCGTTAAGCTCAGTCCGGCTTATCAACATTGACGTCACGTTCTCGTGAGTCATCCCCTTTTTCTCGCTAAGCACCTCTTCGAAGGTATGAGAGAAAGGGCCGTGTCCAATATCGTGCAACATGCCGGCTAGCCTTACCAGTTGAAGATTATCCTTATCCGCCTTTTCAGGATAATAGTTGGAAAGATGAGAGAAGATTTTGCCGGCTGTGAGCATCACTCCTAGAGAATGAATGAAACGAGTATGCAAGGCGCCCGGATAGGTTAAGTGGGCTCCTGCCAGCTGCTTTATCCGTCTAAGCCTCTGGAAAACAGGTGTGTCTATTATGCTTCTCTCCACATCAGTCATGTGGATATACTTATGTACCGGGTCCCTTATCTCCCCTACATATTTCAAAACTTCAAGACATGTTTTAATAACAGTCTTTAATAAGCTTTAGGAGAATGGCAGCGGGGAGGAAAGGGTTTCACATAAGCTTTGAGGGAATAGACGGCTCCGGGAAGACAACTGTCTCCACAAACTTTTACCTGAAGCTCAGGGAGAACGGCTACCAGTGTTTCTACACGGTGGAGCCGACGTTTATGAGGGTCGGTTCACTGATAAGGCTTCACGCCTCGAGAATACGGAATGTCCCTCAATACTATCTAGCGCTGCTCTTCGCCGCAGACAGGGTTGAACACTATGAGAGAATCATAAGGAAGAAACTTGAAAAAGGCTTTCACGTTGTTTCAGACAGGTATGTCCATTCTTCAATCGCCTATCAAGGAGGATTATTAAACGATCTTGAATGGGTTAGAACTATTAACAATAAGATTCCCCTGCCTGATTTAGCAATCTACCTAGATATTGACCCGGAGAAGGCTCTTCAAAGGAAGCGGGTTTCAGGGCCGTTTGAAGAAGCGCTTATTCTCAGAAAGATAAGGAGCTCGTACCTTAAGCTTGTTGAAAAAGGGGAGCTAGTTATGGTGGATGCGGAGAAACCTTTGAACGAAGTCTTGAAAGACGTTTTTAACATTGCTAGAGAGAAGCTGAATATTGATCTACCGGGTTAAATCCTCTTCGTCGAAATCCTTTGTTAGAACCTCTCTAATCCTTCGGGCCTTAACATCCCCTATTCCTTCAACCTGTTGCAGATCCTGCTCACTAGCATTGAAAACCCGCAGAGGATTCTTAAAGTATTTCAGGAGCCTTATGGCTGTGGCTCTTTCCACCAAGGGTAGACCGGAGAGGAGGAAAACTTGCTGGTCAGAAATGGTTTCAGGCTTCTTCTCACCCCTTACCTGCAGATGCTTCTTAAGCTCTTTCTGCTCCCTTAACGCAATGGAATAAAGTAGCTCTGCAGACTCCTTCGGGTCCTTGGACCAGAGTAGAATAGTCTTGTAGCCAGTTATTAACGCTGCAAGAGCCCCTCTTAACGCGCTTGGACGAATATTGCTAGCCGGAGCGTACAGGTCCTTCCCCTCTATAAGCAGTACAGGTATCTCATAAGAGTCTGTAAGAAGCTTAGCCTGCTGGAAAAGCCTTGAATCTATTACTGACGAAGTGAAGTCATTAATCGTCTTCCTTTCAACACACACTCTTTCAGACAGAACGTAGTCCCCCACGTCAAGCTGGCTGAAAGTTATCTTAGCTCCAAGCTTCGCAAGCTCGTTTACAACTGGTGAAGCAGACTCACGGTTGTCAACCACTATACATACCTTATCCTCATTAGTTTCCTTCTCGTCAGAAGGTATAAACCTGGTTAATGCGTAATGAGTCTCCTTATCGCGATTAGACTGGTTTTGGATTATCTTCATCTCTTCAAGCATCTTTCTCTCCCTTCTCCGCGCAACCCAGAGATACTGCTCGTCTCGAGTACCCTGGAAGTAAAGAATGTATACTTTCCCAGGTGCGTTTCGACCCGTCCTCCCCACTCTTTGAACAAACCTGATTCCGCTTGGAGTATTATCGTAGAAGATTATCGTGTCTGAGGAGGAAATGTCAAGCCCCTCCTCACCGACCTGCGTCGCTATCAACACGTTGAAATCTCCTTTTTTAAATCGGGAGAGCACCTCGTCCTGCTCTCTTTGAGACTGTCCTCTGTCACCTATCTTAGAAGCCTGCCCCACCAGCCTAGCCACCTTAAAACCTTGCACGGATGAGAACTCTTTCTCTATGTCTTTTGAAGCTGCACGGTAGCTTACGAATACTATTATCCTCCTGACCCCTGATTCAAGCTCTCTCTTTGAAAGCTCGATTAACCTCATTAGTTTAGCATTATCCTTCTGAAGCCGGAGGAGCTCAACCGCATCCAGAACCCTCTTATCTGAGATTATCCGAGTCAAATATTTCGGTGAACCGGGTTTCCTAGTTTTTTCAACAATCCTGTTTATGAATTGAAGAAAATATTTAGGGCCAAGCAGATCAAGTCTTTCTAAAGCAGTTATCAAGTATCTTGCCCTAGCTAGGCTTTTCAACGCTTCCACCAGCTCCGGCTTATCTAGGAAGGGACGGCTCTTAATAGCGTTAATCAACTCGGTTATCTCAGAAAAGTTGCTAGGCCTCTTATCCCATGAGAATGCTTTAAGTGCTTGACTAACCTGATCATTGATGAAGCCCTGAATAAGGGTCCTAGCCTCCTTAACCAGAGGGTGCAAAGGCACTGGTATGAGATGGTAGTCAATCTTCTTAACGTAGGGGGCAACATCCCTATCGCTCCTAGTTCTAAACTCTAGGCTTTTTATGTCTAGGCTCCTCATCAATGCCTCAATATCCTCCTTATGAGAGCCGGGGGAAGCCGTTAACCCCAGTATTAATGGGGAGGAGCATTCTGAAACATAGCGTTGAGCAATAGTCATGTAAGCATAGTTGCCCTTGGCCCTATGAGCCTCGTCGAAAACCATGAGTATCACCCGCTGCAACTGAACATTCCCTTTAAGAATCTCGTTTCTGAAGAGCTGGGGCGTAGCGAAAACCAGCCTATAGTCTGTGAAAACCCTTTTCCCCACAGGAGTCTCACCTGTCCAAAGGGCGAGAAGCCTAGGGTCAATGTTTAGACAATCCTTGAAAAACTGGTAATGCTGCTCCACAAGAGGCTTAGTCGGTGCTAAAACCACACATACGCCTTCACTCCCTCGAAGCCTTTCAGCAGCAACGAGGAGCGCTATGACTGTTTTCCCGAGCCCCGTAGGTAGAACAACAAGCGTATTGCCCTTAAGAGCAGTTGAAGAGATGTTTATCTGATACTCCCGGGTGCGAATCCTCCTGTTTTTTATCAATGAATGGACTATAAACCCCTCATCATCAATTTTGAAAATATTTGATGAGTATGGCATTTCAACCCGTTCCTGAAATCTCATCCCTAAGCTTTCTCAAGGCGTTGATAACACTATTCATCCTATTCTCGTCTTTAACATTCATCAGATTCTTCTCAATATCTCTTAAAAGCAACACAGCCTCCTCCCTACCATGTTCCAGGGGGGGAAGCCTTTCAACACGCTCACCACTCTGAGTAAAACGGTAAAGCTTACCACAGTTAACGCACTCTATCCTACCATCCCTATGCTTAAACAATGGGGCGCCGCACGCCTCACAGTGAATAGCCATCATAATGGCACCCCTCTGCAGGGCTTCCGCCATCTTCTTAACATTGTACTTGTTGTAGGACATATTGCCTAATCCCCTTCCACCTCTTCACACAATTATTTAGGGAGAGAATAGAAAAACATATATTAAAACCATACGTCTAGTAAAGTAAAGCCGAGGGATGGTGAAAAATGTCTAAAACACCACGTAAAAAAGACGTTGAAAACGAGGAGAAAATCATGAAAGCAGTGGAAATGCTGAGCTTCGTAGTGAATGATGTAACCACTCCCCGCAACATCAGGAACAGTATTAAAGAGGTTATTAGCAGCCTGTCGAAGAAGAACACTACACCGGGAATAAGGGCGGCAGCAGCCATAAATGTTTTAGACGAGATAAGCCAAGACCCCAATCTTTCAACAATATCCAGAACAAGAATATGGAGTTCACTGACCCTCCTTGAAGACATAAAAGATTAACTCTTCTTTCATCAATTAAGCAGCCTATAAGCCTTTAAACTGATTAGAAACTACACGTTTTATTCAATCTGCTTCATCTAATCGAACCCGAAAAAATCATAGCTTTGAGAACTGAGTTAATGAACTCCCTCTGAAACTTTAGGTATGAAGACTTTTGCGCCCGCGTCTTTCAATGCTTTCACAAGCCTCCCTGTTTTTTCTTGAATCAGGAAAATCATCACTCCACCGTTCCCAGCTCCTCCAAGTTTAGCTGCTTTTGCTCCATTCATCAAACCTATGTTTCGCAGTTTCTCATCTATAGGATGGGCCCATCCAATGTTTCTAGCTATCTCATAGTTCTCATTCATCAGTTTAGCTAGGACATTCCAATCTGAATCAGTTATCGCCTTTTCTCCCTCATCAGTTATCCGGATTAATCGCCTAACTGCTTCAATTACCTCACCATCGCCCTGAATATATCTTTCCCTAATGAGTGCGTGAACATCTCCTGATCTTCTCCTTATACCCCAGTAGCCGCATACAAGAGGAATGCACTTTGCTTTCATTGGACGTATCTTCGCGTAGGGCTCTCCTTCCCAGAGCTCACGGTCTATATTTTTTCCAGAAAAATCCATGAAAAGCAGGCCTCCGAAAGCTATACAGTAACGGTCATTGTAGCCCGCTGTTATACCTAGTTCCTTATGTTCGATCTTCTGTGTGATTTCAGCCAGAAGATAATTGGAAATATTCAGTTTAAACATTTTTCTACAAGCATTTAAGAATGCAAGGATTATCGCGGTTGAACCACCCATTCCTGATTGTCTCGGAATCCTCGTCTTAACAATAACTTCAAGCGCTCTGTCTCCTGAGACAAATCCTTCATTCCTTAGTCTTGTAAGAGATTTTTCAATGAGTCTAGTCAGTTCAGGTTCCTCTTCCCCTGAAACTGTTCTCACGGAGAATTTTCTCGACTGTTTAAGCCATATGTGGGCCCTATACTGTATTGCCATCGATATCACTTTTCCACTGTAGATATCACTCGGATTTCCGAGGATACCGATTCTGCCAGGGGCTGAAGAATGAGTGGTCATTAAAGATCCGTTTTTCTCGGTTGGCCTAATCCTATGGCAGCAAACTTAAGTCTGTCTTCAAAGAGCTCAGGTTTAAATATTCGTCTGCCGTCTATAACTAACGGGTTCCGCATTCTTTCTATAAAGTCTTCGGGCTGCAGATTTTTGAATTCCTCCCATTCTGTCACAATGATGCAACAATCTGTATCCTTAAGGCAGTCGGCAACAGAGGCGGCGAAATCGATTTCCCCCCTGAATATTTTTCTAGCGTTATCAGTAGCAGAGGGGTCGTATGCAACCACTTTAGCTTTCTCTTCTAGAAGCCTCTTAATGATCTTTACAGAGACTGCCCCCCGAATATCATCCGTATTTGGCTTGAAGGCTAAGCCGAGGATTGCAACCTTCTTATCTTTAAGACCACCTAAAAGAACTCTGGCTATTTCCACCACCTTATTTGGCTGAGCTTCATTCACATCTTCTACGGCTTTGAGGAGCACAGGATCATAGCCTAATCTTTTGGAAAAAGCGATTAATGCTTTCAGATCTTTAGGCAGACAGTATCCGCCATACCCTAATCCAGCATTCAAGAATAAGGGTCCGATTCGCTTGTCTAAGCCTATGGCTCCAGCTACTGTTTTTACGTCTGCTCCTGGTATTTTCTCACATATGTTGGCTACGGTGTTTATGAAACTGATCTTTGTAGCTAAGAATGTATTATTAGCATATTTTATTAGCTCAGCCGTGGAGAGGTTGGTCCTGATTATTGGAGGAGCTTCCTCACCATAAAAGCTTCTGTAAAAGAGCTCTAAAGCATCTCCTGATTTTTTATCATGTTCACCAATGACTATTCTATCTGGGTGTAAGGTGTCATAGATTGCCGAGCCTTCACGCAAGAACTCGGGGTTCATGCAAAGACCGAAGTCTTTACCACAGTTTTTGCCCGAGTACTTTTCGAGAAGAGGCTTAACCATGTTTTCTGTCGTACCGGGTATAACGGTGCTTTTTACTACAATTAAATGATGCTTATTCTTCTTCCTTAAAGTATCTCCAATTCTGACGACAGCTTCTTCTACTTGACTAAGGTCTATGCTACCGTCAGGTTTACTTGGAGTCCCGACTGCAATAAAGGTGATGTCTGTCTTCAGAATAGCGTCCTCTAATTCAAGCAGACAGATTAAATAGTGTTCATCCACAGTTTTCTTCAGCATCTTTTCAAGACCCGGTTCATAGAAGGGGGCTATACCCCGATTAATTAAGGCCAGCTTCTCATGATCGATGTCATATGCGGCAACCTTGCAGGCTTTGCTTGCAAATCCTACGGCTGTGCATAACCCGACATATCCCATCCCTATAATAGATACGCCATAACTTGTCATTCATCAACCCCTTATTTTTTTAAAAACTGCTGATGAGAAATGGATAATGCTTGCCAATATGTTTCAGGGCTACCTATATCTAGCCTAATATCGCCAGGTCCTAATCGGAGGGCGTAAACATTTAAGCCCCATTCAATCATTTTCTGAATCGCATCGGTAAGCTGAATTTCTCCACCCCTACCAGGGAGAGTTTCTTGCAAAGCGTTAAAAATAGTTGGGCGAAAGATATAGACAGGCATAATAGCAAGATTCGTCGGAGGCTTCTCAGGTTTCTCAACTGCCCTTTTGACTCTGTAAATCCCTTCCTCCACCTCCTTAACCTCGATGACGCCGTACTGCTTCGGATTCTCTACTTCTTGAATGAGGAAAATAGCATCAGCGTTGAATCGTTCATTAGCCTCTATCAGAGACCTAAGATGACCCTCATTCTCGGAGATGATGAATGTATCTCCGGCATGCACGAGGCATAGTTCATCCCGAACGAATGGTTGAGCAAGTAGAACCGCGTCTCCAAAACCCTTTGGCTCCGGCTGGTTTACCCAGATAATTGAGGAATTTGCAAGCTTCAGGTAGAAGCTTTCTAAATCTGTAGTTAGATCAATTTTTCCAGCACCCTTAAGTAGGTTTAGGAATTTTGGATCTGGAGTGAAGTGGTCTTCAATAGCGCGTTTACCTCTTCCCACTATAAAGCAGAATTCTCTAAAGCCAGAGTTATAGAGTTGTTCGAAGATCATTTGCAGAAGAGGCTTGACGCCGGCATCTCCATTGGCTAGTCTAGAGAATACAGGAAGCATTTCCTTCGGCTGCTCTTTTGTTGCCGGAAGCAAACGAGACCCTAGACCTGCTGCGGGAATCACAACCTTGCGGAGCATTAGCCTATCTTATCATTCCATGGTTATAAAAGCTTTCGGAGTTAATGGCCATTTCCGTTTAATATATGTCTTCTAGCAACATCTCAGACGCTTGGTTAATATTATCTTCTTGAACAGTTTAAGTTATTGCCTCACATAGACTTCTCGACCCAGACCTTTGGCGCTTTCTTTGTTATTTCAAGAGGAAGCCTGTAGCTTGGCTCCTGTGGACCGACCTGTTTTGCCCATTCCACCATCTTCGCTACGCCTTCCTTCAAGCCATGTCTTGTTTTATAGTCTAGCAATTTTATCGACTTATCAACTGTACAATACGCATGCTTAACCTCACCCGGCCTTTCCTCCATATAATGAGGCTTAAGATTACTATTCATAGCCTCCAAAACAATCCTACATGCTTCATTTATCGTAACTACCTCGTCGCTTCCTACATTAATTATTTGGTTAACAGCTTTTTCATAAAAGGCCGCATTAGCTATCGCCGGTGTGACGTCCTCTATATAGGAGAATGCTCGTGTCTGTTCACCGTCCCCATAAATTATCGGCGGCTTACCCCTGAGGATCCTATTTATCCATATACCCAGCACGTTTCTGAAGGGGTCTGCAATGTTCTGCCTCGGCCCATATACGTTGTGTGGACGAAGTATAACGAATTCAAAGTCATATGTCTTCGCGAATATCTCGAGCATTGTTTCACAGTAAGCCTTACTAGCTCCATAGGGATCGACTGGTTTCCTAAGCATGCTCTCGTCGAAAGGCGGCTTTTGGTCTCCATAAACAGCCATTGAAGACGTAAAAATGAATCTTTCCACATCATTATTAACTGCAGCAACCAATAAATTATTCATCGGAGCAATATTGATATCGTTTATCGAGATTGGCGAGAAAAAAGATTGTCCCTCAGCAGCGTAAGCAGCCAGATGAAAGATTATGTCGACATCCTTCACAACTTGCTCTGCTTTTTCCTTTTCCCTAAGATCTGCCTTGATGAACAAGCAATTCTTGTTCACGTTTCTCATGAAACCACCTAATAGGTTGTCCACACTGATAACGTTGTGTCCTCTCTTGATTAGTTCGTCCACAAGCCAGGAGCCCATAAAACCTGCGCCGCCGGTTACAAGGATAGTTTTTGTCTCCATGATTTTATCTTCGAACTCTATTTGACAACTATATAAGGCTTCCTGAGAAATGGAGGGAAGCTCGACTTTTCGCATTGAACTATTGAGAATCAAAATCTTTTTATTGTAACTAAAACTCGGATAAGATGAAAGATGCCGTATAGCGTTGCTATGTGTGCACATAACGAAGAAAAATATGTTAAACAAGCTTTAGAATCAATCTTCCTTCAAACAGTCAAACCTGAGAAGGTGGTTTTAGTACTTGACAGGTGTACTGATAGGACTGGAGAAATAGCTAGAAGATTCTCCGTCGAAATCTTAGAAAAAAAAGACAAGAAGTGGAATAACTCGTATGCCGAAAACCTTGAGATAGCAAGAAAACGCATTGACTCTAATTTCTACGCTATAGTTGATGCAGATGTAGTTTTAGAACCCAATTACTTTGAGGCCCTGCTATCCGAAATCGGAGATAAAGACGCTTGTATAGGTGGGAAAATAGTGACGAAAAGCAGAACCTTTATCGGAAACCTTTTATCAATTTGGGAAAAAACTTATGTTCTATCTCCTTCAAGAAGACCCAGAGGATGTGCATTACTCATAAGGAAAAGCGTACTGGACGAGATCGGTGGATTTGCTGATGTGCCTGCTCCTGACACGTATGTCCAAGATATGGCCTTAAAACTTGGATATGGGGTGAAGATTACGTCTAAATCCAAGGCTTATCACACCCGAGAAGTAACGTTGAGGAAGGCTGTTAAGGCTCAGTTTTCGGCAGGAATCGCTAGATATGTTCAGAAAAAAGGATTTGTAAAAACTTTTTTACACTCTCTAGTTAGGCTGAGGCCTTTCGTATTCGCCGGTTATCTCTATGGAATGGTAGCCTGTAAAAAAGCAAAGAACCCTTAAGTAGTGAAAAAGAGGCATCAGAAACTCCAGTATGTTAATATACTTCTAATGTTAAAGTTCAAAAAGAAAATGGTAGAGCCACGTATATCTGTAGTCATACTAAATTATAATGGATTGCAGTTTTTAGAGCCTTGTCTTAAATCTCTCTTAGGTTCTACCTATAGAGGCTTTGAGGTAATACTTGTCGATAACGGTTCTAAGGATGGCAGCGTTGAATACCTAGAGAAAAACTTCTCTAAAGAACCTAGGTTGAAAATTATTCCATTGGGAAAGAATCACGGTTTTGCAATGGGCAATAACATAGGTTATAAGTATACTAATCCAAATTCGGAATTCATCTTCTTCCTCAACAATGATACAGAAGTTGAAAATGATTGTCTAGAGAAGATCATTTTGAAAATGGAGAAGGATGCTACAATAGGGGCAGCCCAACCTAAAATCAGAAGCATGACCGATAGAAAAAAGATTGATGCTGTCGGAGGAATCGTAGATTACTACGGCAGGACTTGGCACCGTGGATTTAGTGAATATGACTATGGGCAGTATGATTCGGTAAGCGAAACTTTTTACGCACAGGGAGCAGCCATCATCGTGAGGAGAAACGTTATAGAAAAAATAGGATTATTCGATCCTGTATATTTCATTTATTATGAAGAGACTGATCTATGCTGGAGAATATGGCTTGCAGGATATAAAGTAGCAGTGATTCCGGAAGCTGTTGTATATCATTATGGAGGAGGGGTAATGACACAAAAAGACCCCCAGAAAAAATACTTAATGTTCTTCCGTTTGAGAAGAAACCATATTACAACCATGCTTAAAAACTATTCTTTACCAAATATATTCAAGTATACTTTGCCATTCCTAGCGATGATGCTAGTAACTGCTATCAAATGGAGTTTATCTGAAGAAAGGGTAAAGGCGAGAGCATATTACAGCGCTTTTTTGTGGGTGTTTTCCCATATTGGGCTAATAGTTAGAAGAAGAAGGTTTATTCAAAAGATTAGAAAGATATCCGATGAAGAATTGATGAGTAAGATGAAACGCCCTACAAGCTAATCCTTACAAATAGAATCAAGCTTATATAGTTAAAGAAAAGCTCTCTCTGTAGATGAAGATAGCGTTAATCCATACGATGTTCATGTCCAAGGGGGGAGGAGAAAGATTCCTCTATGAAGTTTTTAGAAGGCTTAGGAAAAATCACGAGATCCATATTTTCTGCAACAGTATTGGTTCTGAAACGTTTAGCTTCCAAGAATTTGAACATACCGTTGTACCGGCGAGACATGACCTTTTTGGAAAATTCGTTGCCTATTATGAGGCAAAAGCCCTAAAAAAAGCAGTAGAGCATGCAGTAGAGTGGAAGCCGGATTTAATTTGGCTTAATAGAGGATATTACTATGCGGGCTGGATAATTGAACGTTATAAGATAAAAACTATTCCGTATGTTCATTACCCTATTTCACTAGAGCCGTTGAGGAAAGATGCATTACATAAACTCTATAGAAGAGCAATCGGACTGGAGAAGCTTGAATCCAAATCCTTCGCTCAGGTTCCAATAGTTTTATGCAACAGTAAGTATACCGAGTCTGCTATAAGAAGGGAGCAGCCTACTGCAAGAACAGAAGTAGTGTATCCGGGTGTTGATCATGACAAATTCTTCCCTACATGGGAAGATGAAGGCTATTTATACTACAATAGCCGATTTCAAAAAATTAAGAATCATGAACTAGCAATAGAAGTTGCCAAGAGGACGGGATATAGCCTAATCTTATCAGGGTTCGTCAGCAAGAATAACCTAGATTATTTTGAATATATTAAGAAGAAAGCTGAAGCCTTAAATGTAAAAGTCTTGCAGAATCCTAGTGATGAGACAATAGTGAAATTACTGCAAAGATGTTCTATTTTCCTCTTTCCTTCGATAGGAGAGCATTTCGGTATAGCTCCAGTGGAGGCCATGGCTTGTGGGAAGCCGGTTGTTGCTCATAGGAGTGGCGGTACTGTTGAAACCGTGGGTAAGGCAGGTATTTTATGTGGTGATGATCCGGATGAGTGGGCTAGAAACATAAAACGTTTGATGGAAGATAAGAACGAGAGAAGGGCCTTGGGAGAAGAAGCTTTAATTTTTTCAAAGGAGTTTACGTGGGATAATACTGTAAAGAGGATTACTGAAATACTGGAAAAACTGGAAGAGTCTTAAACTATGCGCGGATCCTATTTCTTGCCTTCTTTAAAATCAGAAAAAGCATTCCTACTGGCAAAACCATGCCTGCAATTATCGCCAAGAGACTATAAGGATTTCCATTAGACCGTACCAAGTACGCTACTGCCAATATTAGAAAAAGCAGAATAAACATTGGCATGAAAATCATTATGTAAAACGGCATGAGGAAAAGCGAGACTAGTAAAGACGTGTAATAAGCATATTTTGCTAAGAGATATTTTCTTCCAGACTTTATCTCCTGATAATGGTAAATGACTGACGCATTAAAGCATGTCCTTAGATAATCAAGGAATCCTCTTGACTTCTGTTTAAGGTGAATAGCTTCTTTTTCACTAACAATACACCTATATCCTTTCTTCTTAAAACGGAATACAAGCTCATTAGGGTTCTCGCCTTTTGAAAAACCTATAAAATATGGTCCAACATCATCTAAAGCAGATCTTTTTATGGCAGCACAACTCATTCCCTGCGGCTCCCTCATTGATTTGTAAAATTTATCCACCCATCCTTCCTTACCTTTCTCTACCACGCATGGAATATTTATAAAGGCGATTTTGGGATCAGAAGAAAAAAGCCGATCTACCTCAATTAATAAATCAGATGGTACTACCACATCAGAATCAATGAACAGTATAAATTCTCCATCCGAATTACGAATGCATGTGTTACGCCCCTCCGTTACATCGTAGCTTCCAGAGATTACTTGAATATCATTATACTCATTAATGTTTTGATCCCTGAATTCTTCTAAAGCTTTTATTGACCCGTCTGTGGAGCCTCCGTCAACGAAAACCATCTTTATTTTCTTCTTATCGTATTGAAGGTCTTTAATGCCTTGTAGAGCATATGGTAAAGTTTTAATCGAATTTTTTAGGGTCATAGCAATAGTTAGCAATTTACTGGCTCATCATATAGAGTTCATGGATATAAGGTTTAAGACTTCGATTGCGGCCAAAGCCACTTGCAGTGGTCATAGCAGAAGTAGATCGCGATGCTGACTATTGACACATTAAGCTATGTTTGCAGCATCAATTTCTGTTATATATTGATTATGAACCTGCAAGACTTCCTTGAATTATCGATTCTATAAGACCAACTCTGACTGTTTTTCAAAGATTTGTTGAGAGCTTTAGGAGATACTTGTAGTTCTTCATTGCTTTTATCCGGCACGCCTTCAGGGAACGCCTCTCGACGTTGCCCATGAGACATTCTGCAGACTTCTTTCTCGGCCGGACTTGAGAATGAGTCAAATTTACCGAGTCTTAACAGCCACATATCAGATCTTGCTTAGTGGGGTTTCAATCGCAGGGTTCTTATGTGTTTCCACACATCCTCTGATGGTTTCAATAAGGTTGACAGTTTTAAACCCAGGCGAGATTTGGTGCGGGGGGTGGGATTTGAACCCACGAACCCCTACGGGACTGGAGCCTCAGTCCAGCGCCTTTAACCTAGCTTGGCGACCCCCGCGGCCAAACTTATTATATGGCGTTTGCTTATTAAAAGTTTTTGGATTTCTGTCACGCAGGTGTTCAGCCGATTTATCTTTTTGACTGTCTGCGTGTTGAGCAGCCTTATTCTAGAGGTGCAGCTTCATGTTTCAAACAGATAAGTACTCTGTTGCGCCGCCCAATTCGTACAGGTTGTTTTTCACGGTTGAAGCCGGTGATTCTGGGCTAAATACCGCCTTATTCAACCCTAGTCTTATTAGCTTTGAAAATGCAGGAGGTATGAATAAAGTTTATTTAACGTGGTTTAACGGTTTTAAAGGAGGTTAGTTGACAATAAACATAAATCAACTGCGAACATATCCCGTCCCCAAGCAGAAGATAGAGATAGTGGAGAGGAAGGGCCTCGGCCATCCGGACACTATTTCAGACATGGTTATGAATAGTTTTTCAGTCGAGCTCTGCCGGCTCTACCTTAAGGAGTTTAACAGAGTTCTCCATTACAACCTAGATAAGAGTCTGCTTGTCGCAGGGGAGTCTGAGACAAAGTTTGGGGGCGGAGTGGTTAAGAAGCCGATGAAGCTTATTTTCGGAGACAGAGCCACCTACAGCTTCAACGGTAAGGAGCTGCCTATAGAGGAGCTTGCAGTGAAGTCGGCTAAAACCTGGTTTAAGAGTAACCTTAGGTTTGTTGACCCGGATAAGCATGTTTCCTACGAGGTTCAAATAGGCAGGAGCGCGCCAAACCTGGCGGACATATTTAAGCGTGGAGGAGATTTCCTAGGTGCTAACGATACTTCCGCAGCAGTGGGGTATGCTCCACTATCTCCTTTGGAGAGTCTTGTACTAGATGTTGAGCAGCATCTTAACAGTAGGGATTTTAAGAAGGAGTTTAAGGAAACAGGCGAAGACATTAAGGTGATGGGTTACAGAGTAAACAACTCAGTAGACCTGACTGTAGCAATGTCGTATGTGGACCGCTTCATAGATGGGGAGGAAACATATTTCCGTTCTAAGAAGGAGGTTGTTGAACACTTGAAGGAATATGTAGTAGATAACTATGATTTTAAAAAAGTCGATATCTCTTTAAACAGTTTAGACACTGAGGGGAGAAAAGAGGAGGGCATATATCTGACTGTGACAGGTACCTCTGCAGAGGCAGGGGACAGTGGGCAGGTTGGTAGGGGCAATAGGGTGAACGGGGTGATAGCCTTGCTAAGGCCAGCGGGCTCCGAGGCGGCGGCAGGCAAGAATCCTGTGAGCCATGTGGGCAAGATCTACAACCTGCTTTCATTCAAGCTTGCTAACGACATTGTAAACAGGGTTGACGGTGTGGAGGAGGTTTACGTGTGGCTTCTAAGCCAGATAGGAACCCCTGTTAACAAGCCTAGGCTAGTCTCGGTGCAAGCGGTTCTTGAAGAAGGGTTAAGCATGGAGTCTTTGGAGAAGCCTATAATGGAGGTTGTTGAAGAAGGCTTAAGCGACGATTCTCTGAGGAGCTTCATAAACGACCTGATAGAGGGAAAAATCCAAGTATGCTGAGCCAAGAAGAAGCAGGCAGACTGAAGATAGGGCTGGAGATACATGTACAGTTAACCAGTTTGAAAAGTAAGCTTTTCTGCCCCTGCCCCTCGGATTATCGCGGTAAGAAGCCGAATGAAAACGTCTGTCCAATCTGCCTAGGGTTGCCAGGTACTTTGCCTCAGGTCAACAGGAAGGCTGTTGAAGACGCTATAGCAGTGTGCCTCGCTTTCAAGTCGAGGGTTCAGCCCTACGTTACTTTCAGCAGGAAGAACTATTTCTATCCAGACATGAATAAGAACTATCAGATAACGCAGTATGATAAGGCAGGGGGGACGACAATAGGTGTCGGTGGATATGTCGTCATAAACTTTGACGGAGAGAGGAGGAAAATACCTTTCAGAAGAATACAATTGGAAGAGGATCCAGGTAGACTGGTTCATGTCGAAAAAGGAAGCATTAGAAAAACATACATAGACTACAACAGGGCAGGGATACCTCTTATTGAAATTGTCACGGAGCCAGCTATTCATCAGCCTAGAGAAGCCCGCCTAGTCTTGGAGAAAGTGCAAACGACCTTGGAACACCTTGGTGTCCTAGATCCTTCTTTCGAAGGCTCAATGAGGTGTGACGCAAACGTTTCATACGGTGGAGGAGCAAGGGTGGAGATTAAGAACATTAGCTCCTTCAAAGAGGTGGAGCAGGCACTGCGTTTCGAGCAGCTTAGACTAGCGTATCTTCCTAAGCTGGAGAGCACTGTCACCAAAAGGTGGGGGGAGAAGGAGGGGGTCACAGCAAAATCTAGGGAGAAGGAGACGGAGGAGGACTACCGGTACTTTCCTGAGCCTGATATACCGCCTATCCTAATAGGGGAGAAGACTATTGAAGAGATATCGGTAAGGATGCCTGAGCTGCCTGATGAGAGAATAGAGCGGTTCATTAGAGAATACGGGGTTTCTGAGAACTTGGCTTCAATACTGGTTTCCGAGAAGCCTGTTGCAGACTTTTTCGAGGAGACGGTGAAGATTCTAAATGCTCCTGAGGAGGTTGCACACTGGCTTATGAACGAGGTTGTGAGAAGGTGGAGGGAATGCGGCATAGATTGCAGAGAGAGCAGGTTTAAGCCTAAGGACTTAGCTAAGCTAGTCAGCATGGTTAAGGCGGGGGTTTTAACGCCCCGCATAGCTAAGGATGTTCTCTGGGATGTGGTTTCGACAGGGGAGGATGTTGAGGAGTATGTTAGGCGGAGAAAACTCAGCATTATAAGAGATACACGTGAGTTCACCCCCTTAATACTTAAGGTTTTAGAAGAGAACCCGAGGCTCAAGGAGGATGCTTCTAAGAATAAGCGTGTAGCCGACTATATATGTGGAGAGGTGCAGAAGAGGCTCGGAGGCAGAGCAGACCCGATTCTGCTGAGGAGCGAGGTTAAAAGGGTAATCGAGGAGTTTAACTGAAATGCTTGAAAATCTTTCAGAGAGACTTCAAAACGCGCTTAAGTTCATCACGAGGCAAGCCTATATAAGTGAAAAGGAGATTGCAGAATATCTGAGGGAGATTCAACGGGCACTTATAACTGGAGATGTTGACGTGAAGCTTGTAAGCCAGCTTACAGAGGAGATTAGAAAAGAACTGAAGGAAGCGGGGGAGGAGTATGGAGTCTCCTTAAAAGACAGAGTTGTCTATTCAACCTACCAAGGGCTTATCCGAATACTTGGAGGAGAGAAGAAAGGGCTCCTAATAGAATCTAATGAACTTAACATCTTCGTTTTCATGGGTATACAGGGGTCGGGAAAAACAACAACCGTCGGCAAAGTTGCAAACTACCTTAAGAAGAATAGGAGGGTAGGGGTAATCGCGGGTGATGTTTTCAGACCTGGGGCTGCAGACCAGTTGAAACAGTTGTTGGAGAACACTGGCATACCGCTTTACACGGATCCTTCGAAAAAATCGTCGGTTGAAGTCATACAAGAAGGAATAAAATGGGCAAGGAACCTTAACCTCGAGGTCGTTCTCGTAGATACTGCGGGGAGACATAGGACTGAAGAGACGCTAATGGATGAGATGAAGCAGATTATAGATGCGGTGAACCCTACTGCAACAATACTTGTCGTGGACGCGATGATCGGACAGCAGGCCAGGGTGCAGGCTGAGGCTTTTCACAGGGTTGCTAAAGTAGGCTACGTTATCGTTACAAAGCTAGATGGCTCAGCTAAAGGTGGTGGAGCTCTGTCTGCAGTAGCTTCAGTCGGAGCCCCAATCATATTCATAGGAGTAGGCGAGGGCATTGAGGAGCTTGAAGAATTTGACCCTGTTAAATTCACCTCCCGCCTCCTTGGAAGACCCGATTTAGAATCCATAGTGGCCAAGGTGCAGCAAATGTCTAAAGAGGAACGGAGGAGGATGCAGAAGATTGCTCACGGCAAGTTTACTATCGAAGAATTCATACAGCAACTTGAATCTGTTAAGAAGATAGGAAGTCTTCAAGCCTTATTGCCGAGTCTGCCTGGAGGCAAGAAGCTGGATAAGAAGGAGTTGGAAGAGGTTTTCACTAGACTGAAAAAATGGAAGGCAATCGTGAACTCTATGAATATGGAAGAGAGAGAGGATGTCACGATAATAGATTCTTCAAGAGTTAGGCGTATCGCAAGAGGCTCAGGAGCTTCAGAGAAAGAGGTTAGAGAACTTATTAAGCAGTATGTTGCAGCGAAGAAGGCGATTAAGAAATTCTCTAAAGGTACCTTGAGAAACATAGCTCATTTGAGGCCCTGAAAACATGGATTTATTGAAGCTCCTGAAAAAGCTCGTAGTCTCCATTACTTTATGCGACAGGTGTCTGGGAAGACAGTTTTCTAGCCTTATGCCATACTATGATAACGATGCGAAGGGCAAGGTTCTGAAAAACTTTCTCTTCATGAACGAGGTCTTGGAGAAGGAGGAATATTCCAGAAAATCGCTAAAGATATTGAAGTCTTTAGGGGAATCCGGGCACGAGCCATCATTAAGCTTTCTTAAGAAGAATCATCCGAGTTTAAAGATACGTGTTAAACCATGTTACGTCTGTAACGGTGAGATTAATACTTTAATAGAGAGGGCGGTCGCCAGCATAATTGAGAAGGCTTCGGAGGTTGAGTTTGACACCTTCTACGTTGGGCTTACCCTACCTGTTTCAATTGAAGAGAAGGATGAAGAGGTAAAGTCTTTCTTCAAACTGAAGTTCGGAGAAGCTTTGAAAAACGAGCTTAACAGGGAGATAAATAAGATTGTTGGGGAAAAACTGAATAAGAAGATGCGGATGAAGAGGCCTGATGTTCTCTTCATACATGATGCTTTGAAGAATCAAGTGTCCATTCAGATAAATTCTGTTTTCCTTAAATCCAGTTACAAGAAGCTTGTCGGAGGGATTGCTCAAACAAAGTGGAGAGGAATAGATAGTGAGGACTCAACTCCATCTATAGAGAAAATGCTGGAAGAGGTTCTTCTACCAGTTTACAGGGGAAGTAGGTTGAAGTTTCACGGCGCTGGAAGAGAGGATGTTGATGTGAAGATGCTTGGAGAGGGGAGGCCCTTTATAGTTGAAATCCTTGAGCCTAAGATTAGGAAAGTAGATTTGAAAAAGCTTCATTCAGAGTTTAACAGGAGATTTGGAAACATGGTTGAGGTTTCTGAATTCAGTAGAGCTAGCTATCTGGATGTGCCTAGGCTGAAGCTTGAGGCGGAGAGGAAGAGGAAAACCTATAGGATTATGTTCGAAACTGGTAGGGAGGTTTCTAACGAGGAGCTGGAGACATTGTCAGCAAAGCTTACCGGATGCATAGTCAACCAGAGGACCCCTCTAAGAGTATTGAAGAGGAGGAAGGATAAGGTGAGGAGGAAGATAGTTCACAGGGCTGTTTTCAGACATCTTAAGGAGAACCTTTACGAGGCTGTAATCACTTGCAGCGGCGGGCTATACGTGAAGGAGCTTCTTCACGGGGATGAGAAGAGGACAGTGCCCTCGGTAGCGGAGCTTCTCGACACTAAGATTAAAATAGTGGAGATGGAAGTAACGGGTATTGAAGGTGGATAATTAGATGCCTCAAACTGCTGGGAAAAGGATTAAGACGAGGAGCCTTCTTAGAAAGAAGGTTAGAGAGAGAGGGGTTAAGCCTCCTTCCTACCTGTTACAGGACTATAAAACCGGTGAAAAAGTAGTTTTGAAATATGATCCCTCGGTGCATAAAGGGATGCCTCATAGAAGATTCTATGGTAAAATAGGAACCGTGGTTGGAAGAAGGGGTAGAGCGTATCTTATCCAAGTATCAGACGGGGGTAAAACAAAAACTTTAATTGCGAGATCGGAGCATTTGAAGAGGCTGTAGAGCATGGTAATTCATAAAAAATCTGAGACGGATATAACGATACCTGAGGCACTTGAAATCCTTTCTACACAGGAGGATTTGAAACAGTATCAGAGACTAGTCCTAGACTATTTGAAGGAGGCTTCTAAGCTTCCTACAGATAAAGCCAAAAAACTCTTGGAGGAACTTATGAAGGAGGCGGGGCTCGCAAGGAAAGAAGCAGTTATGCTTGTCAACATACTGCCTAAAAGCAGGCATGAGATAATGGCAATACTTTCAGGGGGGAAGGAGAAGGAGTTTCTAACGCTGGATAAAGCTGAGAAGATTAAGAGCATCATCGATAAGTATGTTTAAAACAGTTTTCTAAGAGGATTACTACTTTATCCTCATTATTTTCTGTCTTCCACCGACCCGCCAATACTCTACGGTAACCCCTTGAGTTAAGCGGTTCCTAAGATCCTGATCCTGGGGAAGAGGCATTTCGAAAACCTCGTATGTTTCAAGATCCATTATCTGCACGTTATTACCCATTAATGCAAGTACTTGAGCACTCTTCTTCTCTATCATAGGAACCTCAACCTTGGAGTCAACTGGGCTTAGCAACGTGTGTTTAGACCCGTCGAACAAGCCTATCCCTACGACACGTGCCTTAGCACTACCATGTTTCCCAGGCTTAGAATGTGAAATCTCCACTATTTGGCACGGCTCATTATCGATCACCAGCCAAGACCCTTCTTTTAAATCGCCAAGCTCAACTATTTTGCCCATTTCAGGGAAAACTAATAAGTTTCGGATTTAAAAACTTATACTATTAAGAAATGGTGAGGACAGGCAAGATAGCGATAGTCTATAAAACTAGGGATCCAGAAACCCTGAAGATTATTGAAACCGTTAAAAGAGTTTTGAAGCCTGAGGTAGTGGAAGAATACCAGACACCTGACTTGGTTAAAAAAAGGCTTCGATGCTTTGACCTAGTTCTCTGCATCGGGGGAGACGGTACCCTAATAAGAACTTCCCGGGCTGTTGAAGACGAAGGGCTAATCCTGCCTGTGAACATGGGGAAGAAGGGCTACCTAATAGAGGTGAATCCTGAGAACCTTGAAACCTATTTGAAGGAATACTGCAGCAATAAGTTTCTTGTTGAAAAATGTTTCAAGCTGAGGGTGGATTACGATAACAAGGTGTTTAATGCAGTGAACGAAGTTGTGATCAGGAATGTAGCGGGTTTAAAACAGGTTGAACTATTGGTGGAGCTGAACGAGGGGAGCTTCGTAGTGGAGGGAGATGGTTTTTTGGTTTCAACACCAATCGGCTCATCCGCATATTCGCTGAATGCTGGGGGACCATTTGTTTTATCCAGTGTGAATGTTTTGGTATGCACACCTTTATGCGCAAGAAAGCCCTTAAGACCATTAATTGTTGATAAAAATGAGACCATAAGAGTGAAATATTTAAGCGGTGAAGAAGTAAAGATGGTGTTAGACGGGGAAGAGGCGTTTAAAGTGAATCCTGGAGAAACAATAAGTATTACGGGGTCGAGTGAAACAGTTAACATTATACGCTTCTCAACCTCCTTCAACATCAGGCGGATGAGCAGGCTGTCGGGTGAGACTGAAAATGGTTAAGGAAGGCTATGTACTAGACTCCACTGCGATAATACAGGGCGTAGACCCGAATCTGCTTAAGCGCGAATCTTTCACGATAAGGGAACTCCTAGACGAGATCGGAGAGATTGGAAGAAGATGGATGAGGATAAAGACTGCGATGATGCTGGGGAAACTAGTGATTAGGGACCCCTCCATTAAGGCAAGGGAGAAGGTTGAACAAACCTCTAAAGAATACGGAGTATACAGTAAGCTTTCCAAGCCAGATATCAAGATATTGGCTTTAGGCTATGAGCTATGCAACGAGGAGAACTATGATATAGAGATAATCTCTGATGATTATGATATTCAGAACACAGCGACCATTCTAAATCTGAAGTATGTTTCGATTGGAGTAACAGAAATAAGGAAGACATACCGCTATGTTAAGTATTGCTCCGCCTGCAAGAGGAGATACCCCGGGTACACAGGGACTATCTGTCCTGTTTGTGGATACAGGTTGACGGGTATAAAACAGGTTTTCAGGGAAAACACTCATTAAGGTAAGAATGCTAGAAATACTGTTTAAGTTTTCTTTGAGACAGAAGCTTGCTGTCGTCTTTCGTCAAGAATAGAGAAAGCTCCTTTTCCAGAAGTTCAAGGCTGCTTGTGAAATAGGGGTCTAAGGGGTATATTGTTAAAACCTTTTTACCGAGCAACAAGTATTTTTTAACGCCGCTTATGTAAACTGTTTGATAAAGCTCCCCGCCGCAAGAAGTGCATTTCGAAACCAAGGGCATCCTCCTGAACTTCCTGCCGCATCTCTTACACCTGAATTTTTGCGTGTGAAAAGTCCTGATGTTTCCAGACATGTCTTTCAACAAGTGAGAGTTTAAAAGGTTTTCAACAAAATCCTTCTTGTCTATCCCTGTTAACAGGGAAGTAATCTCCAGCTGTAGATCCAGTTTCTTCTCCATGGATCCTAGTGTGCTGTAAACGTTTCTCTTAACACCGTTCACTATACTGCTTGTGCCATGCGTCCAAGCAATATTAGGTTCATTGCTTTTCACCAGCCTGACATGGTCTACAAGCTCCTTTGACTTTGCACCCTGTTCAGCCAACAGGTAGACATCAATATTATACTTTGTAGTGTTCTCCATATTGAAAACCTGGTCGTCTACTTCATCAGGCTTCAAAACAGGCATTACTATAAGCGGGGTGTCCATTAGCCCTCCTGCAGCCTCAGGAACATAGTGTTTAGAGAAGTTGAGAAGAGCGTCAAGGAGAAGTATCACAGAATCACCGTCGCCATCACAGTCTCGTCTCTTAGCCTGGTGCCAGAAGGGGTGTGCGAAAACAACCTGTGAATCCGTGAAGCCGATTACTCTGCCAACTATCGCGCCAAGTGTATGAGGAGAGATTCCTAATACAAGGTGTCCAACCAAGTCTTCCCTAGTCTTAACATTGTAATATGGTTCAACACAGTAGAGGAGCCTCAGCTCCTCGTCGATGAAGCCTGCAACCTTAACCAAGGAATCACCCATTTCCCTGGGGAGAATAACATCCTGAGGATTAAGATGGAGAAGCTGGTCGCCCCTGACCAGAGGATTACCGTCAACATCCTTATCGTACCCCAGCTTTCTCAAGATCTCTACCGGTGTACCTATCTCCTCAGGTTTGAAAGCGGTTAGGGGAGCGTTAGTAGCGTCGAAACGAATCGTCCCATCCTTGTATATTGTTAAACCGTGTCTAGCTCTCAAAACCCCTTTCTCAAGAGGCTCGGGAACCCTGCTCCCATTCATCAAGCCTTTAACTCCCTTCACCTCAGAGCCGACTCTGACTCCAAGCTTCTTCTCAACACTGTTTAAAATGCTTTCAAGCGGAATGTTTTTCGCGTGAAACGGTTTACCATTACCGCCGCACTTCTCGCATTTCTCAGAAGCAGAGTATGAGTTGCATTTAGCACAATAGTATACTGCTACCGTCGGAGACTTGCATTCCGGACAGTGGAAGTAGAAAGTAAAGTTACCACATTTCTCACAATACCTGTTGCAGATGTTGACGACAATATTCCTGCGAGAGGCGGCAACAACTATATTTCTCTTAGCGCCGCCTTCCAAGCCAACTGGAAACAGGACGTGGGAAGGAGGATGCATCTCCCTGAGCTTAGCTGCCTCAGGTCTTCCAAGCCTAGCGGATATAAATGCGCCCCTCTTAGGCTTAACCTTAAACTGGAGGACGGTGTTCAAATATTCTAAAGCGTTTTCCCCTGAGCGGGGTTTAGGCAGCTCCAGCTTTGAAAGATAGAGTATAAAATCAGCGTAAACCCTGTCCACTAGTATAGAATTATCTTCAACTTGAATAGGGAGGCAGATTTTCTCCAGCTCGCTTAGTAGAACAGGATCCTCGAGTGGAATTAAAACATGATCCTCCTTAACCTCTGCCCTCCGGAAGCATTCAACCATGTGAAGAAGCTCTGAAGCATTAAGGTTTTCAATGAAAAAGTAGAAGCGGGGGTTTAGCGGAACATCCAGTGCTAGACTTATTTGAAGGCAGGTTCCAAAATCTAGGTTTATAAATGGGTTTTCAGCTATTTTTCTGAGAAAATCCTCTTTAAAAGGTATGTTTTTAAGCCTAGACTCCTTCTCTTTTAAAGCAGCTTCAAGTTCAGAAGCCCACTGCTCCTCCGTGTACCCAGCTCTATCCAGAGAGGTATTGCTCTCAATATAGTCCCCGGCAGATATTAGAATATCTCCTAGAAACAGGATTCTTGAAACATTGTTCTGAATCCTTCTAAGCTTCTCCTCGTTTTCAACAAGATGTATCGACCCGTCGTTCGTCTTAACGATGGGGGGCATGATCGAATCCACAGGCATCACTATGGCAGATTTCCCCGGCCGGTCGATTCTAAGCTGGGAGCCTACTGACAGGAAGCCTTGGAGAAGCCTCATCGACATTGGGTGTATTCCAACCGCCATCAGACCCGTGTTCCTAGCTCTCCCATACCTGATTCTGAAGCCTCCAAATGCCTCGGATGAAGAGAAAAAGGGTCTGCCTATTAGAACCTCTTTAAGATACTCCGATTTAGTGCTTTCAACCTCAACCCTAGATATCCAGGACCATCCTGATATGTTAAGCTTGTTAATAATGCTTTCAAACTTCTTAACCCTTCCGATTATACCGTCGTTTATAATCCTGAGTGCGCCTCCCCTAAGCCTGTTAGTTTCAACCCTCTTCAGATCCCGGTATATCACTACCTCAGCATCCTCTGAAGGGGAGCCAGTGATTTCAACAGGAAGATTCTCTATGACTTCAGCTATCTGGTTCTTAGCAACCTTGTATTGAAACCTGTTCCTACCTCTTTCATAAAGCCTCAGCTCCTCTATGTAGCGTGCAACCTCCTCCTTAGTTGGCTTATACCTGTCAAGCTTCAGCACCCTCCTTATGAAGTCCGCGAGAATTATGGAAAGCGCTTGCTCCGTTCCTCCAGCAGACCTCATCGGCCCTGAGAAGTAGACAGCGAGATACCTAGTTTTGTCGTCGTTCTTCTTTATCAAAACCTTTTCTATACCTTCGATGGGAGCTGCGGTTGTACCTGGAGGGGTTAAGGAGGCTAGTGCTGCTTTCAAAGCGAGCTCCGCAGCCTTCTCCTCTGAGAATGAGCCGAATCTCCCGAGTATAATGTCCTCAGCTATTTTAAACGGTATTTCAAGCGGGGGCAGAACCCTTTTAAGCTCTTCAAACCTTTCCTTAAACCCTTTTAAACCAAGCAGTTTCTCAATGGTCTCAGCCTGTGAGAAGGAGACTATTGACTCCGGTTTCTTCTCCGGATCATAACCATTCGCCTTAGCGCGAACCGCGTAATTATACACCTCCCAGAATTGCTCGCGTAACCCCTGATTATATGCTTCGATACTCATTGGGTTAACAACAGTAGCTTCCTACCTTAGCTTTCTTCGACACGCCTCTCCGCCCACCCTCTATAATCTCGGAAAGCTTATCCCTAAGAGTATCAGCCTCCTCCAAAACATCCCCGGTGACAATTATGTCGGCGCCTGAGGAAACAATGCTTTCGGCAGCGGAGCCATCCCTTATTCCTCCGCCGACAATAAGCGGGATACTGATGCTCCTCTTAACCATGCCTACTATCTTTTCAGGAACATGCGTCTTAGCACCTGAGCCGGCTTCAAGATAAACGAACCTGAAGCCAAGTGCTTCAGCAGCCATAGCGTATCCAACAGTTAACTCGGGAATTTCAAACGGGAGAGGCTTAGCATCGCCAATGTAGCCGGCAGCCCCGCCTATTCCAAGAATCAGGTACGCCATTGGAATCGCTTCCAAGTTAAGCTCCCTGATTGTTTTAACCCCGAGAACCTGGGCCCCAACAATATAATACGGGTTTGTAGAGTTGAGCAGCGACATAAACCATATTGCGTCAGCACCTTTCGCTATGCTCGCAACATTACTCGGGAAAATTATTACAGGCAGATTGGAATTCGACTTGACCTTGGATATAGCCTCCTCATAGTCAGAAGTCGTGTGCGAAGTGCTTCCCCCGATCATGAATGCAGATGAGCCGGCTGCTGAAGCAACCTTCACAACCTCTTCAATCCTATTCATTTTCTCAGGGTCGATTAAAGTAATGTGAATAAACCCTTCCTTCTCAATCTTCTCATACAGGTATTTTTCTGTCCTCCCTATCCGCAACCCGTTTAAAGCGGTTTGATGTGGGATATAAACCTAAAAACACCTTAAGCCCTTTAAGAAATCTCTCCACGGTGATACTTGTCAGCAAACCTGTTGAAGTAATCCACGTTCTCTATGTTCCTAACATGTTCCAGTTCTGTTGACAGACCACAATTACCGCAGACAACCCTCACCTTTTCCGAAGCCTTATCCTCTATTACTGAGACAGCCTGAATACCACACTTTGGACAATTGAAAATCTTAGGAATGGTTTTTCGAATAACCTTAGCCTCTCTCCTCCTTCTTCTAGCCATGCTACATGTCTTATTCAAGACTATGCCTATTTTTCTCTTTCCCCTACTCTACTGAAACAATAGGATAAAACAGGGGTTTAAAGGCAGCATTTCAGCCGAGTTATATGAAAAAGTATAACTAGAGGGGGACGTTAATAAAAATAGAAAACATGGCTGAAAACGGTGGAGAAGTGGATAGAATAGTTGAAATACTCCTATCAGAGTCAACGCTCACTGCCAAACAGCTCAAAGCACTACTATTATACTCAGAAAACATGGATCAGAAGATAGTTGAACAGGGTTACGTAGAGTTCGATGGCAAAAAGGTTTCAAAAGGAGCCTTCTTCAGAACCCTAAACCAAGCTAAAACAAACGTTAGAAAAGCAGTTATAACACTAATAGTAATGTCCTACATAGGCCTAATGGATGCTAACCAATTAGACGCAATCATGCAATTAAATAGCATCATAATGCAATTGAAGGAGCAGGATGAAGCAACGATGGAAGAATTGATCAGCGCCTTCGTAGAGAAGCTTAAAACCGTAATCGACCTCAGGAAAAGAGTAAAGTAAAAATACCTTGCTTACAGCATAATACGGAAAGGTTGGATTTACTTAACCTTCTTAAAAAACCCGGGGAAGAGATTAAAAAAGAGAGGAAAAGAAAGGGTTTAACACAGAGTTCCCTAGCGAAGAAGGCGAAGGTAAGCCAAGCATTAATAGCGAGGATAGAAAAGCAGCAGGTGGACCCCCGCCTCTCAACCCTAAGAAAAATAGCAGAAGCATTAATAGGAGAAGCACAGCCACGAGGATCCAGGGCAATAGATATTGCAATACGTGACGTCATCGTAATCAACCATGATGATAGTATAGAAAAAGCGGTGAAACTTATGCGTAGATACGGTATATCTCAGCTACCTGTCTTGAGAAATGGAACACCCATAGGGGCGGTTGAAGAGCTGGAGCTCCTGAAGGCTTTTTCAAGGGAGAAAGACGTTAAGAAATTCTACCAAAAAAGGGTTGTAGAAGCCATTTCCTCCGTATACCCCATGGTCGACCCTGAAACAAGTGTGACAGACGTCATAGACTACCTTCTGAAAGGGCATAATGCTGTCCTAGTCACTAAAGAAGGCCATTTAGAGGGCATAATAACCAAGATTGATATCCTGATGAAAAGCAAAAACATTATAGCATCAGTGTAAAATCATATTTTAGGGCGGATCCAGCTTCATGCATCTCTTCCGCTGGTGGAGAAGCGTTTAACAGGCTTGTTAATGCTTTGAGGAGCACTGCTTTCGCTGCTGGGGTTTGGGAGGGTTGTTCCTCAGCTTTTCCTGTCCGCTTCCGACGCTTATCTCCCTAAGGCTGACGAAACCTTTTTCTGTTTTTCCTTAGGTAATTTGTAAAAAGTGAAGCTGGCTTTAATTGACTTATTAAAGCTGTCAGCAAACTCTCTATTCTCTTTAGCGAGAAGCAGTATTTTATCTTGAATGTCGTCAGGCAACATGTCGAATATGCCTCCGATTCCACTCCCTAGACCTGTGTCGAAATCCTTGTCTTTACCTACATGGGACAGTAGCTTATCCTGCGTCCCGCTGGTTAAATGGTGAAAGACACCACCAACGCTATTACCTAGGAAGAAAGCGGAAGCGATAATTTCCCTACGTTTTCCTGGGGGAGACATTTTACCTGCAGTATTATAGAGCGCGAACAGCAATATCTTGTCCTGCGTGGCGCCGGGTAGCTTATCAAAAACATTCCCAACATTCGCGTTGAAGAAATTCGCGAAACCAAAGTTCTTGCTTCCAAAAGACAGTAGTTTATCCTGTGAATCTTCCGGCAGTTTATCGAAGGTTTTTCCGAATGCAATACCTAAAGTAGTGTCGAAAAGATTGTTATCCTCCTCGAATGACAGAATCTTATCCTGAATTTCGTAGGACAACCCGTTAAAACTTAGGCTTACACCATTGGCAAAACCATAAGCGAAATCCTCATCTGACTTTGTAACCTGTAACACCCTGTCCTGTAATTCGCCAGGTAGTCTGCCAAAAATCCTTCCGACGCCCTTGCTCAGACTTTTAATAAAAGCTTTTCTACCCGTTAACGATAGTGCTTTACTTGCAATCTCGGAAGGCATCATGTCGAAAGAGACTCCGATTCCGCTACCGATTTTCTCAGCAAACCCCTCGTCATTTTTAATGAATTTAACGATTTTGCTCCACCAATTTGTTTTTATGATATACGTTAAAGTCTGGTCCTTTCTCAAATGGTCCAACAATCTCTAGCTCATCTTCTGGGATGCCCAAAAGCTTGGATATACTCCTCTTAATCTCATTCTGCAAGTAAAGTTTAACGTATTCTTCACCAATATCTCCGATCAGTTTACTTAGCCCTCTCTCTGGCTCTCCTCTATTAATCCGATTTCTCAATTCCTCAACCATCATCAACAGTCGAACTATGCTTGACGCTATTACGCAGTTTTGCTTTAGGCTCTCACCATACTTTAGGTCTTTTTCAATGGTCTCCCTCAGCCTCGCCTCTGCATAGGCAGTGCCTTTGGAGTATGCATCCCTTAAGTAGTTTCTCCCAAAGAACTCAAGTAGCCAAGCAGCGGCACCCGACCCTGCGGTGTCTTTGATATGCCTAAGCAGTTTCATAACCTCGGTGGCCAGCTCGGGATCGGAGATCACCTTGGAGAAGGCCACTATAGCTATCTCAAGGCTTAAGATATCCTTGTATTCTTTCATCGCTTTCTTAAGTGCTTCTTCAGCGGTATCACCCTTCTTCACGTATTCTGCGACCTTTCTAACGAGTTCCTTAAGCTCCTCGTTGCTGAACGCCTTAAGGCTCTCAAGGTTTCTCAGAATGGTGTTGGCTATGTCTAAGGCTTGGGTGTCGGTGAGCTTGCTTGTAAGCAGGATTCTGACTAGCTCGTTTGCCATGTCGCTTCCAAGTGTTTCCTCGAGTATTCTCCTAGTGTTCTCAAGCTGGCTGTAGAGCGTTTTCTCCCCGGTGTAGATCAAACTATTCTACTATCACTACTAGCCACCTGGAAGTGGGAAAAGGTCATAGAACTCAAAGAGAGTTTTCACCCATCGGGCTTGACGAGTTAGAAGACTCCGTGCCAAAAGTAGTTTTAATGGGGTTATGCATGCTGTAAATGCGGTCTTGTGTAAAAATATAAT